>Ga0206890_1003_pt1 | contig 88859 bp, 83 predicted proteins | sample Alteio_BWOrgHeat_58_FD_152960 | JGI IMG/M metagenome (GOLD analysis project Ga0206890, IMG submission 152960) | Enriched cells from forest soil in Barre Woods Harvard Forest LTER site, Petersham, Massachusetts, United States - Alteio_BWOrgHeat_Nextera6 ... | reverse complement strand
TATAAGCGTATAAATAAAAATATAGGTGTACCCACATGACAAAATCAGAACTTATTCTCCGCCTCTCAAAGAAATTTCCTCATCTTTATCAACGGGATATAGAGAAAATTGTCGCCTCTATTCTTGGCGAAATTTCACGTTCGCTGACGGGCGGTGGCCGTGTTGAACTCCGTGGTTTTGGAGCATTTTCTGTGCGTAAACGCGAAGCCCGTATTGCGCGTAACCCCAAAAATGGCCAGGAAGTCCGTATCGGCGAGCGTTTTGCGATTTATTTCCGCACTGGCAAGGAACTGCGCGAAAAGATCAATAAAAAGCCCTAAAACTTTTTAGGCGCTCTTTCCCGGTTTAAAAATTGCTTCTGCGCCCGGCAAGGCTCAGTAACCGCTTTAATATAATAGGTGCCGACGTGTTGCGCGCTCTCGCAAAATTTTTTAAGACTGCCTTTTATAGCCTGCTGATTTTGCTCGGCGTAATTTTTGCTGTCGGCAACCGTGGCAGAATAGACCTTACTTTCTTCCCGCTGCCTTATACGCTTTCCATGCCATTATTTCTTTTTGCCTTTATTGTTTTTGCAGCAGGCGCATTACTCGGCTGGATGATTACTCATGTTGGCACCGTGCAGTACAGACGCGGTCATAAGCAGAGTACAAAACGTGTTGCAGCACTGGAAAATGAACTGGGTGCAGTTCGTTCCGAGCAGATGATGCAACAGGCAACCCCTGCCCTGAGATGAATCCGCGGCTAAAAATATGCGGACTTACAACGCGCGAAGCTGTTGAGGCAGCAGCAGGAGCCGATTATCTTGGATTTATATTTTATGCGCCTTCACCACGAAATATAAGTCCCAAACAGGCCGCAGATCTTGCACAGAATATTAACCCTGCTATTTCTGCTGTGGCGGTGACCGTTGATGCGGATGATGATTTTTTACGCGCCATGTTAGTAGATTTTCAACCTGGCTATATTCAATTACATGGCAGTGAATCACCTGAACGTGTCCAAACTATCAGAGAAATATTTAAAATGCCGGTTATCAAAGCACTGCAAATCCGTACTCAACAGGATGTTGAACAGGCGCATACGTATGAAGCAGTTGCCGATATGTTATTGTTTGACGCCAAAGCAACTGAAGGATTGCCTGGGGGCAATGGGCTTGCCTTTGATTGGCAGATGCTGGCCGGCAAGACTTTTAAGAAGCCATGGTTTCTCTCTGGCGGACTCAACATTGATAATGTAGAAGAAGCCTTGCGTATCAGCGGTGCTTTAGCAGTCGATGTATCTTCGAGTTTGGAAGCTGCACGCGGCGTTAAAGACCCTGAGCGTGTGCGTGGATTTATTCAAAAAGTAAAAAACCTGCCCTTATGAAACCTTCTGCTAAAAAAAATGACTTTTCCGGTCCTGACGCACAAGGACATTTTGGTATTTATGGCGGGCGTTACGTGGCTGAAACATTGATGCCGCTGATACTGGAAGTTGAAAAAGCCTATACCCATGCCAAAAACGACCCGGATTTTCAAAAAGAACTCGATTATTATTTTACCCATTATATTGGCCGCCCCAGTCCGCTTTATTTCGCGGCGCGCCTTACTGAATATTGCAAGGGCGCAAAAATCTATTTCAAACGTGATGAATTAAACCATACCGGCGCACATAAAATTAATAACTGTATCGGCCAGGCGCTCCTTGCTAAACGCCTAGGTAAAAAACGTATTATCGCTGAAACCGGCGCGGGACAGCACGGTGTTGCCACAGCTACCGTCTGCGCACTCTTTGGTCTTGAGTGCGTGGTCTATATGGGCGCGCGCGATATTGAACGCCAGATGCCCAATGTATTCCGCATGAAATTACTCGGCGCTACAGTAGTGCCGGTAGAAAGTGGATCGTGTACACTGAAAGATGCCATGAATGAGGCATTGCGCGATTGGGTCAGTAATGTTGACAATACGCTCTATATTATTGGCACTGCAGCTGGTCCCCACCCCTACCCGGCGATGGTGCGTGATTTTCAATCGATCATTGGCCGTGAAGCAAAAGCGCAAATGCAGGAAGCTGAGGGACGCCTGCCCGATAGTTTGGTAGCCTGTATTGGCGGCGGCTCGAATGCCATTGGTCTTTTTTACCCTTTCCTGCACGATGAAAGCGTAAAGCTGATTGGCGTTGAGGCAGCAGGTCACGGCGTGGATACGGATAAACACGCAGCTTCACTTACCAAGGGAACACCGGGTGTACTCCATGGCAGCCGGACTTATTTATTGCAGGATGATGATGGCCAGATAGCGGAAGCCCATTCTATTTCAGCGGGACTGGATTACCCTGGCATTGGTCCTGAACATTCATGGCTGCATGATTCAGGCCGCGTGAATTATGTATCCGCTACTGATGATGAAGCACTGGCAGCTTTCCAACTATGTGCCAAGCTTGAGGGTATTATACCGGCATTGGAACCCAGCCATGCACTTGCTCATGTGTTAAAGCTGGCACCTACCCTGCCCCGCGATCATTTGCTGGTTATGAATCTGTGCGGACGCGGCGATAAGGATATTTTTACCGTAGCCGCGGCGCTTGGAGTAAAAATATGAGTGAGCGCATCGAGAAGAAATTCAGCGCACTTACCAAAAAAAAGCGCAAAGCCCTCATCACTTTCATTATGGGCGGTGACCCGGATATGAAAAGCTGCGAACAGTTATTGACACAATTACCCGCAGCCGGTGCTGATATTATTGAGATTGGTGTACCTTTTTCCGACCCGATGGCAGATGGGCCAACCATACAGGCTGCAGGCTTGCGGGCATTAGCCGCCGGCACTAAACTGGCGCATATTTTAGAGCTCGTCAGCGCGTTTCGTAAACAAGATGATACAACGCCCATTATTCTGATGGGGTATTATAACCCGCTTTATCACTATGGCGTGGAACGCTTTTCTAAAGATGCCGCCGCTGCGGGCGTGGACGGAGTAATCCTTGTTGATCTGCCACCGGAAGAAGAGGAAGAATTTGTGTCTGCGGCAACACCGCATGGGCTAAAACTTATACGCCTGATAGCGCCTACTACTGATGATACACGCCTCGCCATGCTTTCCAGACATGCTGGCGGATTTCTTTATTATATCTCGGTCGCAGGGATTACCGGCACGAAGTCAGCGGATAATACGTCACTTAGTGCGCGCGTAAAACATCTCAAATCGCAAACCAACCTCCCTATCGCCGTGGGGTTTGGCATCAAAACTCCAAAGCAGGCAGCAGAAGTGGCTGCTTTCAGCGATGCAGTAGTCGTGGGATCAGCATTAGTGGAGTTGATTACCAAAGGCTCTGCAACAGCTATTACCTTTGTGGTATCACTTCGTGCTGCTCTTGATAATGGCATACAATCCAAGACTTAACGAACATAAAAAGAGAGTTGGTTTCGGCCATATTATAGCGTTTCTCTCTGCCTGGCATTTTGGTAGCCAACAGTTAGGTTGGGACAAACCCCCAAAATTTGCCTGTAAGAATAACGTCTGAAACTTATTGCTATCGAATACCCTCTTCGATTATCGCATCCTGCGAAACTTTTATTGTTTCTTTTTCCTCTTCTGTAAGCCGCGTAGTCTTCCAGCTTCCTCTGAGAAACCAGCAAAGGGAAATGATTGCGACTAAGATGTTTGTAATGGGAAACGACCACCAGAGACCATGCGCATACAATGCCGTATGTTTTGACAGAACATAGGCCAATGGAAACTGAATCATCCACTGTGAGACCAGCGCGATAACCATAGCATTGAGCATATTTCCTGAAGCACGAAAAGCCGATACGATACATAGCTGTATACCAATACCACCCCAAGCCAACGCCATTATCCTTAAGAAATTTGCACCTTCTGCAATCACACGTGTATCGCCCGGCACAAAAAAGCCAACCAGTAATGGGGCTAAAAAGAAAGCAATGAAACCAACAATACTCAGGACCCCAAATCCTACTAAAGCTCCAAGTAGTGTAATGCGTGATGCCCGTTCAATATTTCCTGCGCCTATATTCTGCCCCACCAATGTTGATACGGCCATTGAAAGACCCATCGCGGGTATAGTGATCACTTGTATAATATTTGCACCAACGCCGTAAGCAGCAATCGTTATAGTACCAAAACTTGCAACCAGAAAGGACATAACAATCAGGCCAAGGCCACGGGTAGATAGTTCGATTGAGCCAGGAAATCCAAGAAAGAATGCGCGCTTGATATAAGACAGATCGGGAATCAGCGCATGCCATGAAAGTTTAATGCCATGCCTTCCGCGCATGAAAATTATAATGCCGAGCAGTGCTGCGAGTCCTTGAGTAAACAAGGTAGCAAGCGCAGCGCCCCTTACACCTTGAGGAGCGAGGGGCCCAAATCCAAATATAAATAACGGATCAAGCATGAAGTTAAGAATGACTGTTCCCAGAACAATCAAAAGCGGCGCTTTGGTTTGGCCTATTCCACGCATTAATGCCTGGAACATAGCGTACATAAATACAAATATAATACCAATGAACGATATGCGCATGAAACCAAGTGCTCCGGCATACACGTCCGGTTCTACACCCAACAGCCTAAGAAAATACGGGGATAAGAAATAACCCAATGCCCCTAATATCACAGAGGTTATCATGACCATGATCATGGTCTGACCGGCTACATGATTTACCATATCCTGCCGCCCTGCGCCCGTATATTGCGCACTGAGTGTCGCTCCTGCTATAGCCAGACCAGCACCGAGTGCAATGACCAGAAATGTAACTGGAAAACTTACAGAAACAGCTGCGACAGCAGCGGCACCCAAACGGCCAACCCAGAAAGCATCTGTCAGCTGGTAGCCTGTTTGCAGAAGATTTCCCAATATGATGGGAATAGCCAGCTGGACAAGCGCCTTATGAATGGGCCCGCTTAAAAATAACACCCGGCGTTCTTCTGGCGTCATTGCCGCTTCCTTTTGAACAGTTACTCGCTTTATTTAATGTGATATTGGTTACATGTCGCTCTAAATCTTATAATAATCAACATATTGATATATAAAAAATTAATTTGACCTCATCTGGACTTCGAACGATCCTGTGGAAGGATAGGAAATCTCTCTTGGTCGGGTGTCCAAATGACTCCCCGCCCCCACCACTATTCCAAGCAGCAAATTCCAGTGATCAACAGCCAGTTTTGCCTGTTCATGGGCATAGCGGATATTCACCCTGCCGTATTGCAAAGAATTCATGTGGCAGGGTGATAGCTGCAACAATAGGTATGCTAGGGTTCGAATTGCTCAAAACTGGCTATTCAGTTTTGATTAACCCCTTACAGAATGGATTTTATATGAAACGCATTATCACCACCACCTTGATTGCTTTCGCGTTGCTGGCCAGCCCAGCTATGGCGCAAACACCCGGCAATGATCAGCACGGAAATGATCATCGCGGAGCCGGACAGCATGGACATGAAGCAAACAAAGATCGGCGTCATGACCGTAAGGATCATCGTAATGACCATAAAGATCATCATCGTAACCACAAGGAAAGGCGCCATGATAATCATCGCCAATAGTTTCTATTGCTAATAAAGCCCCGTCAAGGAGAGGCGCATAAATGTATTGCGCCTCTCCTTACATGACGCTGCACTTGTGTCGTGGGAATGATGAAGCGCCCACACTTATTGCAGTTTTGAATGTTTTTTAAGCCTCTTAATGGAGATTATATGAAAAAACTTTTTTTAAGTGCTGCGGTAATTTCATTACTGAGCAGTACGCCTGTTTTCGCCAATGATGTGAACCTAGGCATCAACATAGGCGGCGGCCCTCCATCAGCATCCCTTGTCATTGGTCAGCCCGCCCCTCAACCTGTTATGGTCGTTCAACAGCCTGTATTTGTCGAGCGCGGACCAAGCTACGACCCCCAGCACCGTGACCACCAATACTGGGATGCACGTAAAAGAGATCAAGAACGCAGGGAACATGAACGCAGAGAACGCGAGCGGCATGATCACAGGGATGATCACCATGGCCATGATGAACATGGACGTGATGACCGCCATGATCATTCTGATCGCCATGATGATCACGACGACCGTAGATAATGCTTCAGTAATGCTATAACCGAAGTGGATTGTTTTAAGCAAGCCACTTCGGGTTAGCCAACAGTTTTAATTAACAATAACAACAGGATATATTTTTAAAAATGGATAAATTACGCGCTAGCCTGAGCAAAGAACAGAAAGCAGAATTGTAAGTATACCTCAGAGATATCTTCCTATGGTGTGGCTATAAGGCTGTTACTTGGGTGGATGATATAGCGGATAAAGTGATAGTCAGTATATAAATCAAACCTTCAGTATTTTGCGGGGTCGTAATCTGAAGGTATAGTGCTTCTTGGAGGCTTTATTGCATCTTCAAAGGGGAGAGACTCAATAACAGCAGATTCATCAGACACAAGAGCCTGTTTGGTGGGTTCTACCTGCGTAATTTCAGGGGAAGCGTTAAAACTCTGCTTTGCGGCAGGAATCTCAATGCTGGCAACCAAGTATGGTTTGAGCTCTATGGCTGCCACTGCCTTAACAGCAGGAGGAGGGAGTTCCATGACTGCAACAGGAGCTAATTCTTTGGCATGAACAGGCAGCAAAACCGGAGCAATAAGTTCTACCGCTGCAACTGGTTTTACGTTAGGGGGAGGAAGTTCTATAGCAGTTACGGGAGCCAGGGCAAAAGTACTGGTGGCGAAGAATATCACCGCCACAATAACCGCCGGTAGCAAATGTTCAATTTTTATTAAATTCTTGTGCATAATGAACAGTGCGTATATTCGATTTTCTTAATCAACGTGGAGCAGCAGAAATGCTGCAATTATGTTACCTTAATTGGCACACAAAGAATATGGAAACCTTACATCTTATCTCTTATTAACTCTTTTTCCAAGGCAGCGTAGTTCAGCGATGCCTCACTTAAGGCTGGTAATCCAATCACATATGCATCTTAAACACTCGCTCCCGTATATCACATCCCTCTGTCTGCTTCTGGTTGCTGCATGTACCGCACCTCCTCAGCCAAAACTTTTAACGCCTCAGCAGATATATAGCTCCCCGCCCGCCTATAATTATCCTATTAATAATCCTTACGCTGCCACCGTTATCGGTGTGCCGCCGGGAATGAAGGTAGACTACTCCGCACTCCCCACTCCTATCGATAAAACGCTGGTGCTTTTTAAAGATCGCTTTATTCCCGAAGGCTTCTGGTATGAGCACGGGCTGCAATATAGCGAACTGTTACAGCCAAAGCCCGCGGCGCTTATCTATATCATTGCCGGCACAGGCGCTGACAGTCATTCAGGTACAATGCTCACCATAGCCGATATGCTTTATTCTGCAGGCTTCAGTGTTGTGCTTTTGCCCTCGCCGACGCATCCCAACTTTATCATCAATGCAAGCGGAAACTTTTTGCCCGGCAGGCCTTCGCAAGATGCGCAGGACATTTACCGTGTTATGAAGCGCATTGACCAGCAAGTGGCCTTGAGTACAAAAGTCTCTCACCGCATGCTGATAGGCTACAGTCTGGGCGCAATCGATGCGCTGTACACCGCGAAGCTCGACAATGAACAGAAGTCGCTGAACTTCAGCAAGGTCCTGCTCATTAATCCTCCGCTTGATCTCTATAGCTCCATGCAGACAATAGACAATCTTCTCTACCGCTCTATGCCCAACGGCATCAGTGACGCAGATCGTTTCATCAAAAGCACGGTGCAGCGCCTCTCAAGCGTCGAGCAAAGTAATGATGCGCTGGATTTCACTAACGAACGGCTCCTGATTGACGCCTATACCGAATACAAGCTTGGAGACAATCGGCTTGCGACCATCATTGGCATCAACTTCCGGCTCGCCGCTGTTAATATGATCTTCACCGCCGACGTAATGGGCCGGGACGGATATATATTCCCTAAAAACCAGGAATTTACCACCGGAGCATCGCTGAATAATTATCTGGGCGTCGCGCTGCGCACCAGATTCAAGGATTACTTCGATCAGATATATACTGAGAAATATCGTGCGGCAGATAGCTCTCTTACTAAACAGGAGCTGATTGCCGAAGGCAATCTGGAATTCCTGGCAAAGTATATCACACAACATAAGGAGATCGGTATGCTTACCAATGCCGATGACATTATGCTCGCTCCCGGTGAATATGACAGGCTGGTCAGGTTATTCGGCAAGAACGTGATAACTTTTCCCAATGGCGGGCATCTGGGCAATCTTGCGCTTCCGGCGGTGACATATCGCATCGTCAAATTTTTGAAGCAATAGGCGCAGCATGCTTAATTCACTCCATATAAGTATCTTATTGGCTGTACTCTCAAGTCTTTTCAGCTGTTCTGCAGAGCAGGAGCCGCCGATACCCCCTACACGCCATTTTACAGATCCTGCGTTTAAAGCCTATGCCGATCAGGAATTCGCCGTCTACGATCCAGCGGAAGGTGTGAACAAGCAAATCTATAAATTCAACGCCGAGCTTGATGAATATATTCTCCTGCCGGTGGTCAATAGCTATATATTTATCACGCCAAAATTTGTGCGCACGGGTATTTCAAACTTCTTCCTCAATGTCGGTGAAGTGACCAACTTTGCCAATTCCGTACTACAGATAAATATAAGAAAAGCAGATATCACACTTATACGTTTTGCCGTTAATACAACTGCGGGACTCTTAGGTACATTCGATATTGCCACCAGCATCGGTCTTAACCGACAAACCGAGGATTTTGGCAAGACGCTTGGGCACTGGGGCGCAGGCCCGGGGGCATATATTGTGTTGCCGTTATTGGGCCCCTCCAATGTGCGTGATACGGTTGGCAAGATCGTGGATTATGGCACCTTCGTCTTTATCATACCAAAACATATACAGAATTCGGGTCCATACGAAGTGGTCGCCTACGGCCTTCAGCCGATCGATCTGCGCTACAGCAATAGCTTCCGCTATTATTCCTATGGCTCGCCTTTTGAATACGAATTTGTTCGCTATATTTCAACCCAGCTACGCACCGCACAGATTGAGAAAGAAAAGAAAGAATAAGCCGCCTTTTTGGCTCTTTGATCTAAGTTCTCTGCAAACTCCCTAATAAACAGGGGATAGGTAAACAAAAGTAATACCTACAATCATGGCTATATATTTGCCACGTTCGCCAAAAAGTATCTGTAATGCGATGAAGTATATTTTTAATGCGTACTAATATAAATATTCAGATAACCACCTAATTTCAGACAATGATGATAAACATCCCTATGATATTCCACCGCCTTTTCCACGCATATTTTCAAAAAGATGATCTTCATAGGCGGCGGTAAGTCTCGCCTGGTGCGATGTTGGATCCATGACATCGGGATTAAGTGTAGTGCGCGCTGGCTCGGAAAGTTTTTCTATCTGCGCCTGTAATAATTTTCTGTCTTTTTCGGGTGCCAATTCCGATACACGTTCAAGATTTTCTTTATATATATCAAGAAAAAGATCGTAGTGGTTAACGGCATCGGCTGTAATGCGCCGAGTATATGAGCTGAATACCGAACCATATTGGTCGGCTCTGGCGGCATCGCGTGTTCTTTTACGATGATTGTCGATGGCCTCATCCTGTCCATGGATCTCACCTAAACGAGCAAAAAAATCCATAAAACTTCGGGCAATAAGGCTGTCTAATCTAACTCCTACCTGCTCACGATAGGTTTCTATTGGGCTTAAGCTTAAGCGTTCAATAAAATTATTCACCACTTCATTGACCATTGGATAGGAAGCGGGTGCTTCAGGGTTTTCGAGGAAGATATTATCCGTTCCCGCTGTTCTTACAGCCTGCGGCCTGAAATATTCATAGCCGCAGATCCGCAGAAACATATCTCCCACATTCGGTTGGGTTGTGCGTGCATGAGCTGCGGAGCGTTTAACCATATCGACAAAGCGATCCATGCGCTCTTCGGGAACCACATTCACGCGCATATCGGGATATTCATCCGTCATCTGTCCATCTTTGAGCTTTGCATCGTACATATATTTATCGCCATGACGATGCAGGTAAGAATCAAAAATGTTTCTGATATCCTGTACTCCTACAACCGACATGCCAAATTCATTTGCAAACAGCGCAGTTAATTCTCTATCCGTTGTATCCCGCACCATTTCGCGTTCCCAATGTAGCTGAGTACCCAGCCCGATGAGATTAGCTTGATAGATTTTATCCACTTTTGAGGCGTGGGTAAGATATGCACCAATATCTGGCTTTAGTACATCTTCGGCAAAATCTCTTAGTGCTCGTCTGTTAGTATCCGTATCGTTTGCCTTTACTCCATTGGCTTCCGCAATAATCACTCTCATGTCATTAGAATTAGCGATGCCAAAACAGAAGCGCTGTAATGCTTCTCCCAAGCGTCCATCAAATGCAGTAAGAAAGCTATCGACCGAAGAAACGCCACTTATTTCACAGGATTGTTGTAATTCCTGCGTATTATGAGAGCCAGAACGTAATAAAGAACGCGCTACATATGCTTGCACAACACGCTCTGATTTTACTTCATCAGTTAACATTTCCTGAAATTTTTTGGATACAACAATTTCTTCTATTTTATTTGCTATACTTTGAATTTCAGCTGCATGGGCAATAACGTCTACTTTCTTAGTTTTAAGATTAGCAATAAGTGCTTCTTTTATTCTAAATTCTTCATTTGCAGAGAGTTTATATCCTGTCATTTTGCTGATTGTGGAGTCTGATTTTCCTTCAAAAAGTATATTACCTGCACCTTCTACAAGGCCTTCTATCGCTCCGAATATCCCACCTGCAACAGTGCCAATACCTGGAATAACGCTTCCTGCGACTGCTCCTGCACCAGCTCTCATAACAACTTTTCTGCCGATAGGAAGTGCAATGCCTAATGCCAATCCTTTATTAGATTCAGCATACATTGCTTTTCTTGTTGTAATTTCAGTTTGTAATTTGTCGATTTCACCATCAATTTTAGTATTGGCACGCTTTCCTTCTAAAAGAATTTTCTCTTTTTCCAGTTTCGTAGTCGCCAATTGGGGCTCTTCACCAGTAAGTTTATCTATTCTCTCCTGGATGCCTGCAAATATATCATCAATTTCACCAAGTCGATTCTCTACCGTTTGGACTGCATTATTCAGTCTGCGTGTTACAGGCTGAGAAGCATCCATTGCGTTTCCCCAATCTATTACTGGCACCATGTCTTTTGCCTGTTTTGCAGCTTCAGCCCTTCTTTCAGATGCCTTTCTTTCATCTTCGGAGTTGTAACGAGGGGGAGCAGGTAACTGGCGGCGTCCGGAAAGTGAAACAGGTTTCATTTGCAAGACTTCAAGTGGTGGATAGCCGTTCCGCCCATTATTCTGTAAATCGTCATTTTTACTGGCAAGTATCTCAAAATAATCCTGATGAGGGATAACCACTTGATTGACAAATTGCCGAAGCGCCATAAGTTCAGGAGGCATACTTACATTCCCCTGTTCGCTACGCGACCAATCTATGACCGTTTCCAGCATTTCTCTGTTCACTGTAGCATTTACGAAAGCTTCTGCTATTGGTCCACCTGCTTGCAATACACGATCCAAGTCAGTTCCAGCATTTCTGGCACATTTCTCCATTTCAATGGAAATTCTTATAGCCTGTTCATTCAGAATTTGATCCACAACTACGCGATAAGCATGATTCAATTCTGCTTCCGTTTTACCTTGTGTAGTAGTGAGTAATTGTGCACGAAATCCTTCAACCTGTTTGGTAAGCGCCGTTGCTTCTTGCTCTAAGGAAGAGGTGCTGTGTTTTGTTCTCTCTAGTTTTACAGCCGCCTCTTCTTTTTGAACTCTTTCAGCTCTTGCTCCTGATGCAAAAACAGCAGCTGCTGCTGCCCCAATACCAAAATCAAAAAGAGCTGAAACAGCTGCTCCAGCAAAAGCAGCTGCTATCGATGCATTGATACCGTCTATTTCACCTTCTAGTGTAGTAATTTTGCCCTGGATTATTGAATTCTCTGCATTTTTGGAACTAAGACTACTTTTTGTGGTTGTTAGCGAAGTATTAAGTTTAGCAAGTGCTGTGTTGATTTCCCGTCCTTTTACCACCAAATCCGTTATTGGCTGTGTCAGTGCAGTATCGCGTTTTGCCAATTCTCTGCGGGTTTCGTATAGTTTTTCAAGTTGCGTAGGCTCATACTCAACTGGCATTGGGTCTAATATCCGATCATTATCTTCTGTATTATCTGGCATATAGACTCCTTTGTTCTCGCGTATAACTAGATATAGCTGGATTAAGACTCTACCAAACAATTGTTAATTTTTTATTACAGCGTTGTTAAATTTGTTTCTTAAAGGTATAATCCCTATGAATATGGAAGAGAATACCAGATGGATGATATAACGCGATTCTCCTACAGCCGCCATCCTTGTGAGGATAACTCCAAGTGGCTGTTTGATATTTTCCGAGCCGAAGCGGCTGGGGATTACAAAGGCGATATACATGATTTGAAAATATTTCTGGATGACATGCTGGATGAAAGCCGCCTCGACCCAGCCAAGGTTTTTTCTAAGCAGGGTATTCGGCAATACGATCATCATAATCAGGGGTTTAAATGCCTCAGCCCACTTATTCACTCACTTACCGATGAAGCGCTGGAATTAATGAGACTATTTAGAAGTGAAGCTGCCGCTGGACAGATAGCCCCGGAGGTGCGCAACAGAATTGAAGCAATGGATCGCATTAGGGTTAATGGTAAGCCCATTCAATCATATTGGGGCGAATATGAGAATTTTCAAAAATACGCAGAGGATGATGCTCATGAAGGGCTGGCTAGGGTAATATCAGTTGCTGTTTTTAAAAGTATAAGGGAATTTGGTTTTGTTGAATTTCTTCACAGAGAGAACCAGATGTCCGATGCGGATTATCAGATAGCAGTTGATGGTATCTCCGCCAAGCTTGATGGAGTCGGTGTTAACGGTCTTGAGCGCTTACTTAAAGCCCGTCCGGATCTCGAAGAAATATTGAAAAGCGATGAAGGCCAAATTGAAGTGGCCACATCGACGGGATATTCCAAAGGCAACGGCCAAGGCATGGAATATGTGTATACGCCATTTAAGCGTAATGAATATTATGCAAAAGAGATGAAAAGGTTAGAAGATCAAAGAAATAGCTCTAACCCTCCAGTTGATTACCATCGTTCGTATGTGACCGTTCAGCATGAAGCAGTAGGGAAAGAATATTGCAACGCAGTGAAGAGAAAAGTAAAGGCCGTGAATGATATTATGGCAGGTTGGAATGAAGATTTGACCCTCGACAATCCTACTTTGCTTGCAAAACTGAGTAATCCCAATGAAGGATTTACTCCTTTAAAAGCAAATGCATTAAAATTATATGCAATTAATAATTACATTGGCGCTAAAGACCCACGTCTCGCGGAATATTTTAAAGCACGCGATGCGCAACCAGAAGATTTTGTTTGGCATCGCCCAAGACGAATTGCAGAAAATAGTGTTAGTGCTGGTGATAAGGAGTCTATTTTTTTACCTGATAAGCCTCTATTATTGGTTGGCACTCAAACTGCTTTGCCACCACCTACAGATAGTGATACATCTCAAAAAAAAACGGGTGGCAGCAGTTCGTCGAAAGATTCAAGGGAGGGCACTGGAGGTGATAATAACTTCATCGCCGGTAAAATTGCCACTACCGCTGTGCTGGGCATAGGGCTTGTTGATGGTGTGGCAAATCTTCTTAAGAAAAAAGATGAAGATCCCAACAATACGGATAAATCTAAAGACAGTTCCAAGGATAACTCGCAAACCTTCATTCGTGCGCTTGAAGTGGCTGCTGCAGTCGCTGGTATCGCTCTTGTCTGGTGGAAAGGCGACGTTATTTTCAAAGGTATCGGTAATTTCTTTAACAGAGGCGGACAATCTGCTTAAATAGCGGTATGTCACTCACCTTCCAGCAAAAACTAACTTTAAAAAACGGCAACGTGGTGCTTTAACAGCGGAAAAGGAGTGATTTGTGACTGATTCTGAGCGCCCTATTGATAATACCGTCCCGGATGATTTTATTCAGAAATCTCTTTGGCCCTATAATGCCTATAAAGGGACGATGGCAAGGGCATGTCCGCATGCGGCTGGAGTAGCACATGCGCTGAGAAGGTCTAAAAACCCTGCCTTTTTTGACCCCAAAGACCTCCAAGGCTTTACCGTAGAGAGGGATGGCGATAAAAAATACAAATTGTCCTGGGATATTCCGGGATTTGAAGAGGTTGCCGCCCCGTTATACCCTGAAGGTGTTGCTTTGGCACATGTTTTTGGCAATTTTGCTGCTGAAACGCGTATGGGCAAGGAATTGGCAGAAAAGCTTATGAAACAAGGAATTCCTATCGATAGTCCTCCCCCAGAACTCAGAAGCGTTTGGGACAAATATAAAAGCACTGAAGAATTGGAGTTCGATGATTTATCAGGTCGCATGTATGTTTACGCAGCATTTGAAACTATACGGATGCAGTCTTTGTTAAAATTAGCGCACGATACAGGAAAAATAGATGAAGCAACGTTCAGAGATTCACTGATAGATATTAATCGGCAGATGGATAGCATCGGTCTTAACGGCATTGATCGCATGCTTGCAGCAAGACCAGAGCTTGAAACAATTATTGAAAATGATAAGCGCCCTATTACCATTACCAGTGATCTTATAGTTGGCATTGGAACAACCCCTAAGGGGATTATATTTAATAGAACTATGCCCAGAGGCGAATACTTCTCAAAAATTAAAGAAGCAAACCCAGGGTATAAGGGTGATATAGTTCGTAAAATTCTCGGCAATGATTATGCAACTGCATATAAACAACGTATGAGTGCATTAAGAGAATATGAAATTGACGGCAGAGGTTCTAATAGAAAGCCTGCAGAGCTTGAAAATATAGTTTTATCTTCTCATGCTGCACCTGAGGAACGTGATGCTGCTCTAAAAACGTATCTCATTAATTACGGCCTAGGAGCCACACACGAACGTTTTGAAGAGTTTGCTGCAAAAGCCGAGGGGTCTTCTGCTGGAAGCCAGGGAACGTTAGGTACATCTGGGATTAAAGGGTTATTAAAGCAAGACGATAGCATCCAAAGTGGTGGGACTGCTCAAAAAAAAAGTCCTGGGGAGAGCAGCGACTCGACGATCTCAAACAGCAGTTCCGCAAACGGTAATACCGATAAATCCAAAGACTTTATCGCTGGCAAGATTGCCACTACAGCCGTGCTGGGTATAGGGCTTGTTGACGGAGTGAGTAATCTTCTTAAGAAGAAAGATGAAGACCCCAATAATACGGATAAATCTAAAGACAATTCCAAGGATAACTCACAAACCTTCATCCGTGCACTTGAAGTGGCCGCTGCAGTCGCCGGAATTGCCCTGGTATGGTGGAAGGGTGACGTTATTTTCAAAGGTATCGGTAATTTCTTTAACAAGGCCGGACATTCTGCTTAAATAGCAGTATGTCACTCAGCTTTCAGCAGAAACTAACTTTAGAAAATGGTAATGTGGTGCTTTACCATGAAGGTAAGCTGCAATCCGGTGCTGTCTTCCATGTCCTTATTATTGTGCCTGGGAAAAATGTAGAGTCTTATTTTAAATATATAGCCACCAAAGAAAACTTCGCTGTGCGTGAATTAGAGTCTTATGGAAAAATACTCCACTGCGACACAGGTAGTATGGATGAGGCAGAAATACAGGATTGTATTACATCTTATAAAAGCTAGCCAACAGCAACGTAACATAATCTTAATATCTTCATTTATTACTTTATGGTAGAATTAGCCAGTACAGCCACCATCAAGGCATTTATGGCACAAAACGATAACAATGCTGAAATGACACAGAAATCCAGAATCGTAGAAATTAATCTGGATGAATTACGTCCTGATCCTGTGAAAACAGCAACAGCTCATCGCAATTCTGCACTTGTTTTTGCAGCAATAGCTTCAGTCGCATTGGGCTACGCAGGATATGCAGGCCTTATACTGGGAGCCAAAAAGCAAGGCGGGGAAATTCATCCCGGATGGGGCGCTGCAGCAGGAGCAATCATAGGAGCCATACTTGGTTATTGGTCAGGCAGTAGGCACAAAACTTATGAGGAACAAGTTTATAATTTGATTAATACTGCTGCTAAGGAACCCAATACCAGTAAAGGACTCCAGGAAATACTTGTCAAAGATATGAAAAAGAGAGAGGCGGCGGCAGCGGCAGCCGCAGCAGGAAGATAATAAATTAATAATTACCATCTACATAGCAACAATATTTGATTCAAGATTGTATTGCTGCGCCTCTTCCAGGCTTTGAGCAAGTTTTGGCAGGGCATATTGGGAATGTGAAGCATCGCCGTAAATAGGTTCTCCGGGATTACTCTTATGTTGAAGTCCATAATACACTCCAGCAAGTATAGCTGTGATTACCTGCTCAACATTTGCATCACTGCCAGAAACGCGATGCTCAATATGTTTGTGATGCAGCGGCTTGGTTGGCAAGCGTATAGCAACGGTACGGTTATTGGTTCCCCAGCTTATGGTTGTGGGAGCATTGGAATCGCGAGTAAAACGCGCATAGGACTGCTCTGAAGGCGCAAAAAACTTCATGCAGGGATTCATAAGAAAAAGCAATCCGCCAATCGCATGCAGCAATGAGGGGCTCCATTCCTCTTCTTCCCGGAAAAAAACATTGCGGCCATCAGCATCTTCCAGATGCACATGCACATGCAATCCGCTCCCGGGTTTATCACTCAAGGGCTTGGCAGAAAAATCAGTCTGCGCATGAGGAAATGCTGTAGCTATCAACGCCTTAAAACGTTCAGTATCTTCTGCAATCTGAACAAGATCGGCTGAAGGCTGCAAGGCTATTTCATATTGATCCGGTCCGCGTTCCTGCTCCACAGATGCCAGTAACAACCCCGACTTTTTACATTCTCTACGAATGGACTCTATAACCTCTGCCGGCGCAAGCTTGTCATTTACGCCGTGCAGATAAAACTCGATTTCAGTGGCAATGACTGGCTTTAAGGCAAAATCCTGCCAAAGCCGCTGCGTCCATTGTTTAAGCAACCGATTTCAGCCATTCAACAAGCTGGCTTTTGGGCAGAGAGCCTACTTTGGTGGCCACTGCCTTGCCGTCTTTAAACAAGATAAGCGTTGGAATACCACGAACACCGTATTTTTGCGGAGTTTCGGGATTCTTATCGATATTGACCTTGGCTATGGTCAGCTTGCCCTTCATCTCATTGGAGATTTCGTCAAGAATCGGACCAATCTGCTTGCAGGGGCCACACCATTCCGCCCAGAAATCCACCAGTACGGGGCCTTTAGCTCCCAGTACGTCTTTATCAAAATCAGCATCATCTACGTGAACAGTCATAAATCCCTCATTGGTAGTACTTTGAAATTAATCGTTACACTGGCAGCCAGTATAGCAGTAATATTGCCAGAGTGTATGCATTTTTATGCTGCCAGAGATTCAAATAATGCATTAGGCAGAATCATGAGTTTAGGCGCGGATGTCCACAGCAGCGCACAGTGAATCTCTTTATGGGGATATAGCGACGCAATAAGCTGGCGGTAAGCATTCATCTGGCTTACATACGCTGCCGGAATACCAGAGGCATCTTTAGGAGCCGTACGATTGGTTTTATAGTCGATGATATAGACATTGTTTTCCGTGATAGCGAGGCGGTCAATCTGGCCAGCGATCACTATCTGCTTGCCAGTATTGTCGGTGACAATGCCTGATATGGGAACTTCCGCTACAGAATCAGCACTGAATACAGCGGCAAAATCCGGATGCTGCAAAATACCAAGCACTTCCTGTTGTATGCTATCGCGTTCTGATATTGAAAACTGCGTCCCATAACATGTAATAAACCTATCCGTAATAGCCGCGCGGTTCTGGGGCGCAACGTCAGGCAGGTATTGTAGCAATTTATGAATAAGCCGCCCGCGTTCGCGCGCAAGAGCATCTTTAAGAGGTACGACAATATCACCTACCGATTCCATATGCGATGGAGTAAGGGGTTTTGACAATAACGGTTCATTCGCTGCTTGTTTCATGCTCCATGCTGGCAGCGGTAGCGGACTATGTTCTGCTGCTGCAGGTGAAGTTTTAGCAGGCACAGTTTGCTGCAACTCGATTACCCATTTGCCGCCTACGGACTGCCCGGCATCACTGCCTTCAAGCCCTTGCCTTATAAGCTCATACCAGCATTTGGATAAAACCGGATCGTTGCCCTTCCATCCGCAAATATACAACTCATCTTCCGCGCGCGTCATGGCTACATAGAGCAATCGCCTATATTCACGCTCCGTATCCAGCCGTTCAATCTCTTTAAGCGCTCGATAATGTTTATCATCATATTCAGAAAAAGGCGACCAGAGAGGGACAGGTTTTTCTTCGCGAGTCCATAATAATCCTGTATCATAGCGCGGCATGCGGACCGTGTCAGGTAAAAATACAATCGGCGCCTGCAATCCTTTGGCGCCGTGAACCGTCATGATACGGACTTCATCCCTGCTCTTTCCCATATCGCGTTTGATTTCCGTATTTCCTGAGCGAAGCCAATGAATAAAACCTTGCAGGGACGGCGAATGCAGCCGTTCATATTGTAGCGCTAGTGATAAGAATTCATTCAGGGGATCGTCAATTTCTGGTCCCAGGCGGGCAGCGAGTTTTTTGCGTCCAGCCAAAGTTTCCAGCGCATAAGCAAAAAGTTCATAGGGCAGCAGATAATCTGTTTTTGCCAGCAGTTCTGAAAGAAAACTGTAAGCCGCGCTATATTTCTTATTGGTTTTGACTTGCTGCCATAGCGATTCTGTACCCCGATTATAGGCCAAATCAAATAAATCCTCTTCCGTAAGACCTATGAAAGGAGACTTAAGAAGCACGGCAAGGGATAAATTGTCTTGCGGAAGAAGAAGAAAATCTGCAAGTGCCAGGCAATCCTGCACAGCAATATGCTCCGCAAGAACAAGCCGGTCAGCACCTGCTACCGGAATATTCCTTTTCTTAAGCGCGCGCAGCATAGCATTAGAGAATCCACCACGGCGCTGTACAAGAATAATAATATCACCTGGGGTAATGGCTCGTCCATGCGCGGTAAGCTGGCGTTTATTTCTAAGCCATTCAGCAATCGTATCCGCAATGGCATTGGCACATAATGTTTCAGGCTTGGGGGAATAATTCTGTTTCTCGGCAATGCTCCAGGGAAGTGTGCTTTCAGGCTCGGGGGCTTCTATGAGCGGCCATAATTCCACCCTTCCTGCCATGCCTTTGCGATGCACATCATGGGAAATATCTTTCTCAGAAAACACCAATCCATCGCGTGCATTTTCTTGTGCAAAGACTTTATCCACGGCTTGTAGAACGGGTTCGGTGGAACGGAATGAAAGCGCAAGCCGCACGCGTTTGAATGTATCGCTATACTTAACAAGGCGTTGCTGCATTGCATCAAAGGCATGTGGATCGGCGCCTTGAAAACTGAAGATGGATTGTTTTTCATCCCCCACGATAAACAGAGTCCGGCGCGCACTTCGTGCACCATCGCCTGCAAAAAATTCGCTGGCCAGAATATCCACCAATTTCCATTGTTCGGGGCTGGTATCCTGCGCTTCATCCACTAGCAGATGATCAATACCGCCATCGAGTTTATAGAGCACCCAGGCAGCCATGCCTTTCTCATAAAGCAACCCGACAGTGTGTAGTATCAAATCATCATAATCCATATAGCCGTGAATGGTCTTTTGATGCTGATAGATAGTAAGAAATAATCGCGCCAGCATCATCACCTGTTTGGTTACTTCTGCAATCTTCAAAGATTGCAGTTCATCGACAAAACGCAAAGTACGCTGCTGTTCGGCAAGCAATATCTCTCTTACGGCAGGATAATGCTTATCCATATTTTTCGTCTGCAGTTGTTTGCGTGGCTCACCTGTTTTAGTGATGAATAAGGCAAGATAGGTTTCATAATCTTTGCTGCCCTTCAGCCATAAACATAGAGCATCATGGATTTTTTTATCAAACACACCTTCGCCTGTTGCTAACGCAATACAGGCTTGGTGCAGGTCTTCTATCTCTTTATCCATATAATTGAAATGCTTTTGCAGCAATATCTCTGTAGTGGTATTGGGACTGGTTCCCAATATTTTATACATATGTTCTATAAGTGAAGCAGTGCTTTCATCCGTTGCAAACCAGGGAATAAACTTGCGGCGATCACCAATAATTTTTTCCATGAGATCGCTAAGGCTCTTTTCACTTACCAGCGATGATAGCAATATTATGGCCTCATTTTGTCCGTCTGCCTGCGTAAATAACCGAACGCGCGCATTACGAAGAAATTCCTGCGAAGTATGCTCATCAATCAATGTAAAGTGAGGGGCGATGCCCGCCTCCAATGGAAAGCGCGTCAGCACGGATTGGCAGAACCCATGAATAGTCTGGATGCGTATGCGCTCGGAACTATCCAGCACGTGCGAAAATAATTGGCGGGCACGGCGGAGAATCTTTGCCTGTGGCTTTTGTCCGGTGAGTTCTTCAAGCGATGCACGGAGAGAGGCATCCTCTGCTATGGCCCAGTGTCCCAATTCTGCTTCAATGCGCCGCTCCATTTCGGCAGCGGCAGCTTTAGTATAGGTAATGCAGAGAATTTTTTCAGGGCTTGCGCCGGTCAGTAATAGCCGTAATACACGATCCGTCAATACCTTAGTCTTGCCCGTGCCGGCGCTTGCCGATACAAAGACGGAGATATCCGGATTGGAGGCTATATACTGGTCGTAAGTCACAAAACCGTACTTTGTTAATAATAATATAACTATTATGTGCTATAAAATACTGGATAACAAGAAGGGCCTTGTATGGCAGGCAAGCGTAAAAAGGCGGCAGTAAAAACTGAAACGGTAGTAATCCTACCGGGGCTTTATGACGAGACGTTGTACCTGCTCGCCGAAGCCCATGATTATTTTTATACTTACGGCGAGCCTGAACAGCAGAAAATGACGCCGCGTGTTCGCACTATGTATGCAAGCGAGATGTCGCGCATTACCATGCGCCTCTCATGTATTATGGCGTGGCTCATGGCGCGCAAGGCAGTCTTTATCGGAAAACTCACGGAGAACGAAGCCAATAAGAATTACCGTTTGGACTGCCGCGAAGTATGTTTGAACCAGCATATTGAAGCGGAATCGGTGCTGCCTCAGGGAATGACTGAGATACTGGATAAAAGCTATGAACTTTATCAGCGCGTGGCACGGCTGGATGATTTAGCGGTGGCCGAAAAGAAGTAAATCACCGAAACGTTTCTATTTTAACGCTGAGACCTAGCGTTTTCCATACCTTGTCAGCAGTAAGTACTGGTAGATTTACTCTCATGGCAAGTGCAAGGCAGGCACGATCGCCCAATGATAATCCTTTAGGCGATGTTTTTGGCAGTAAACTGGCTGCCAGCAATGCCTCTTTTTCATTATAATCAGAAATATCAAGCGAAAGATCTCTAAGTAATTCCTCGACTTTCTTAAACTCCATTCCTTCGCGCACCATATAGGAAGCAACTTCGGTAAGATTAACTGCAGAAATTATGGCGCAAGGTAAATAATGGTCAACAATCTCCGCCCCTTTTTCTTGGTATATTGAAGAAATTAACGCGGAAGCATCTAGAACGATAGATTTAGTCATAATAATTATTCGCCGGAATCTTTACGGCGAAAAGCAAGAAAATTATCCAAATGACTTTTTGTATGTTTCCCATTTTTTACGGCAGCACGTATACGCTTGAGAGCTTCAGCTTGCTGAAAAAGACGCAGTTCACCATCTTGTAGACGTATGACCAACTCGTCACCAGGGTGAACGCCCATTGCCTTGCGATACGGCGCAGGAATAATCAAGCGGCCACCTTCGCCTATTTTTATTCGATGTTCCTGCATACGCCATATTCCATTAATTATGCCATAATTTTATTATTATGGCTTATTTTTAGGAATTAGGCTAGTTTTTTCTTCAATAATTCATTGACCATTCCGGGATTGGCTTTTCCACCCGATGCTTTCATTACCTGCCCTACAAAAAATGCAAACAGTTTATCTTTGCCGGAGCGGTATTCAGCCACCTTGTCGGGATTGGCAGCAATAACTTCATCAATAACTTTTTCAATGGCGCCGGTATCGGTAACTTGTTTGAGACCTTCCTCATCAACAATCTGTACAGCAGACTTACCGGTTTCAAACATCTTATCAAACACAACATTAGCGATTTTGCCGGAGATGGTGTTGTCTTCAATTAATGCCAGCAGGCCACTTAATGCATCAGTGGAAATAGGCGATGCATCAATTTCAAGACCAGCTTTGTTAAGCCTGCCAAATAATCCTACCGTAATCCAGTTGGAAGCTAGTTTAGCATTATGTTTGGCGGCTATCGTTTCAAAATATTGCGTTGTAAGTTGATCGGCTACCAACACACTTGCATCGTAAGGCGACAGACCCAAATCATTTATATAACGTTGTTTTTTATCGTCGGGTAATTCGGGTAATGTTGCCTTGATTTTATTCACAAACTCCTGCGAAAATTCAAGCGGGAGCAAATCAGGGTCGGGGAAATAACGGTAATCATGTGCGTCCTCTTTGCTGCGCATGGTGCGGGTTTCACCGGTGCTGGAATCAAACAGCCGCGTTTCCTGATCAATCTTGCCGCCATTTTCCAATATTTCCACCTGACGCTGGGCTTCAAACTCGATAGCCTTAATCATAAAGCGCACCGAATTGACGTTTTTAATTTCGCAGCGTGTGCCAAGCGGGGCACCGGGTTTGCGCACTGATACGTTTACGTCGCAGCGCATGCTGCCTTTTTCCATATCGCCGTCGCAAGTGCCAAGATAGCGCACAATGGAGCGCAGCTTCTTTACATATAGCCCGGCTTCTTCAGGGGAACGCATATCGGGTTCGGATACAATTTCCATCAGTGCGATGCCAGCACGGTTCAGGTCGATGAAAGTATGTTTGGGGCTGTGTTCATGAAGGCTTTTTCCTGCATCCTGTTCCAGATGCAGTCGGGTAATGCCGATATCGCGTGTGCTGCCGTCGGGCATATCGATGCATAACGTACCTTTGCCCACAATAGGATCGAGGAATTGTGAAATCTGGTAGCCTTGCGGCAAATCAGGATAAAAATAATTTTTGCGATCAAACACTGAACGCAGATTAATCTGCGCTTTGAGCCCCAGCCCAGTACGCACTGCCTGCTCAACACAGTAACCATTAATAACCGGCAACATGCCTGGCATGCCGGCATCGATTAACGATACGTTTTCGTTGGGCTCAGAGCCAAAATCATTGGGCGCGCCGGAAAAAAGTTTGGATTTGGATGACACCTGGGCATGCACCTCAAGGCCAAGAATCACCTCCCACTCTCCGGTATTGCCTTTAATGCGGTAAGGAGCGCTCATGCTTCCACTTCCTGCGGCACAGCTTTGAACTGCGCTGCCTCTTCCATTACGCCAGCAATACGGAACACGGTCTCTTCATCAAATGCTTTCCCGATGAGTTGCAAGCCAAGCGGCAATCCTTTATCTGATAGTCCTGCAGGCAGCGAAAGCGCGGGAAGTCCTGCGAGACTCGATGGAATAGTGAATACGTCATTTAAATACATTTTTACCGGGTCGTCGCTATTCTCACCAATGGCAAAAGCAGCCGAAGGCGCAGTAGGCGTTAACAGCGCATCGACTTTTTCAAACACATTCTTAAAATCCTGGGCAATGAGATAACGCACACGCTGCGCTTTCTTATAATAGGCATCATAATAACCGGCAGAAAGCACATAAGTGCCAATCATAATACGACGCTTTACTTCCTTGCCAAATCCGGCGGCGCGGGTTTGACAATACATATCGGTAAGCGATCCGCCTTGAGGCGTAACGCGTTGCCCATAACGTATGCCGTCATAACGCGAGAGATTGGAAGAAGCCTCAGCAGGCGCAATAATATAATAAGTAGGCAGTGCGTATTTGGTATGCGGCAGGCTTACATCAATAATTTCCGCGCCTGCGCTTTTAAGCCAGCCAATGCCTTTATCCCATAAAGCGGAGATTTCTGAATCAATGCCGTCCACACGGTATTCTTTGGGAATGCCAATTCTGAGTCCCTTGATATTACCCGAAAGCGCCTTTTCAAAATCCGGCACAGCGAGCAATTGTGAAGTGGAATCCTGCGGGTCATGGCCACAGATAACTGTTTGAGTGATGGCTGCGTCACGCACATTGCGCGCAAACATGCCCGCTTGATCGAGTGAACTGGCAAAAGCAATGACTCCCCAGCGCGAGCAGCGCCCATAGGTTGGTTTTATGCCGACAATACCGCAAAAAGCCGCAGGCTGGCGAATGGAACCGCCCGTATCGGTACCGGTTGCAGCCAGGCACATGCGCGCAGCCACGGCAGCGGCAGAACCACCGGATGAACCACCCGGCACTAAATCTTTAGTGCTGCCTTTAGCTTTCCATGGATTAATTACATTGCCAAAATTACTGGTGGTATTGGACGAGCCCATGGCGAATTCGTCGAGATTGGTTTTGCCGAGCATCACGCCGCCCGCTTGCCAGAGTTTGCTAGTTACAAAAGATTCATACTGCGGAACGAATCCTTTGAGGATATGCGACGCTGCAGTAGTCTGAACGCCGTTGGTGCAGAATAAATCTTTGATGGCAAGCGGAATGCCTTCCAGTGCGCCCGCCTGCCCTTTAGCAATGCGCACATCGGCGGCGTCTGCATCTTTAAGGGCGCGCTCAGGAGTGGTGGTGATATAAGCATTGAGCGCAGGATTATGCTTTTCAATATTGCTTACATAGGCCTGTGTTAGCTCACGCGAAGAGAGTTTTTTGGCCTTTAAAGCATCGCGTGCTTCAGCAAGAGTAAAATCGGTAGGATTGCCCATTACTCGATCACCTTCGGTACAACAAAACAACCATATTCACTCGCTGGCGCATTGGCTAGTATGGCATCGCGCTTATGGCCGTCGGTAATTTTATCCTCGCGCCAGGGCAGCGGAGTATCGGAAACGCTGGTAAGCTGCGGCACATTATCGGTATTGACTTCACTGAGCTGCTCAATCCATTTAAAAATGCCTGAGAGTTCGCGCGCGAAATGCTCTTTCTCCGCGTCACTCACTTCGATATGAGCAAGTTTGGCAATTTTGGTAATGGCAGTAATGTCTAATGTCATAGAATTATGGCGCCGGGTTAATAGTTGCGAGCAGTGGTTATAAAAACTATCCATTGCAGAGTAAACTACTTTGTGACTAGAAGAGTATTATGAATCACCTTTCTCCGGCTGACCTAACCCCGCTCCTGACCAAAGACCAGCGTTTGCTGGGGCTGGATGTAGGCGAAACCACGATTGGGCTGGCGCTGAGCGATGTCGGCCGCATGATTGCCACACCCTATAAAACCATTAGCCGCGGCAAGTTCAGCAAAGATGCCGAAACGTTAATAACGCTTGTAAAAGAATATAATATAGGTGCATTTGTGATTGGTTATCCGATCAATATGGACGGCTCCGAAGGCCCGCGGTGTCAATCCATACGACAATTTACGCGCAATCTGGAAGAAAAGGTAAGAATACCGATGCTGCTATTTGACGAGCGCATGAGCACGATGGCGGTCACACGCACGATGATGGATGCAGATTTATCGCGTGCACGCAGGGCAGAACTAGTGGATAAAATGGCCGCAAGTTATATTTTGCAGGGGGTTTTGGATATAATGGGAAGGAATAGCTCATGATATTGTGGCTGCTTATACCATTTTTTATTGCCTATTTTATCGGTTCCATTCCTTTTGGCCTGATTCTTGGCAAACTGTTTGGTGTAGGTGATATCCGACATATTGGTTCCGGCAATATTGGAGCAACCAATATGTTGCGCACCGGCAAAAAAGGATTGGCATTAGCAACCTTGCTGCTAGATTTTCTTAAAGGAATTATTGGTTATATTGCGGGCTATGTTGCCAATGAAATTATTTTCTTCAAAGTTTTCTTTAATGATGCCGACATAACAATATATAATAATTCGCTTTCTTATATATTGAGACTCCTAATTATTATTGCACCTGTGCTGGGTCATATATTTCCAGTATGGCTAAAATTTAAAGGCGGCAAAGGTGTTGCAACCAGTTTGGGCATTTTGTGCGCAATTCAATTATACCCCTATATACAATTGCCTCTCATTGGTCTTACAACTATATTACTTTGGATTGGGGTTTTTTACTTTACCCGCATCTCTTCACTCGCCGCTATTATCAGTATTGGAGCATCGCCTCTAATCGCAGTTATGTTCATTTATGATATCCCCGAATATAATGCTAAAGCAAATCCCACATTTACAGCATCTTTTTCACTGTTACTTGCACTACTTGTAATCGCCAAGCATAAGGATAATATCAAACGCCTGCTCAATGGCACGGAAAGTAAATGGAGAAAAATTAATGAGCCATCCTGAATCCTGGAAAGGCCTGCAGAAATTCCTGGCAAATGAATCGCTGGTGGATGTGCTGCGTCTTATCCGCAGTGAGAATGTCGGGCCGGTGACGTTTTTCAACCTTGTGCGCCAGTTTGGTGCTGCCAAAAGCGCCCTTGAAGCTATCCCTACCCTTGCCGCTAAAGGCGGCCGCCGTAAACCGGTATTATGTTACACGGTAAAAGACGCTGAAAAAGAAATTGAACAGGTTGAAAAACTTGGCGCGCGCATGGTGCGTTTTGGCGAAGAGGCCTATCCGCAACTGCTCATGAATATATATGATCCGCCGCCGGTGATAACGGTGCTTGGGTTTCCCACTGTCTGGCAAAGTAAAAAGACTTTGGCGATTGTCGGTTCACGCAATGCCTCTGCCAATGGCTATCAGTTTGCCAAAAAATTGGCAGCAGATGCCGGCAATAAAGGGTTTAGCGTTGTTTCAGGCTTGGCGCGCGGCATTGATACTGCAGCGCATGCCGGATCGCTTGCAACCGGAACAGTTGCAGTGATGGCAAGCGGCATTGATCATGTCTACCCGCCCGAAAATCAATCGCTGTATGATTCCATCGTTAAGCAAGGCGCGATTATTACCGAGCAGCCTTTTGGCGCCGCTCCGCATGCACATAGTTTTCCCGGCCGCAACCGCATTATCTCTGGGATATCTTTTGGCACAGTTGTCGTGGAAGCATCACTCAAATCAGGTTCACTTATTACTTCGCGTTTTGCACTTGACCAGAACCGTGAAGTATTTGCCGTGCCGGGATCGCCTATGGACCCGCGCTGCAAGGGAACTAATAATCTCATCAAGCAGGGGGCCATTGTCTGTGAATCCATTGATGATGTAATCAGCGCGTTCAGGCATCAGATTCCGCTTAGCATCAAAGAACAGGAAAGAGAAGATTTTACCGCTGCACAAGCGCCCGCACCGGATGAAGGCGAGCTGAATGAAGCCCGTAAGCTGGTGCACTCCAAATTGGCTTATAATCCGGTTTTAGTTGACGAATTGCTTATTCAGTGTCAATTAACGCCCAATTTACTATCGTTAGTATTGCTTGAACTGGAACTTGCTGGCAGGCTGCAAAGACATGCCGGTCATAAAGTCTCACTAAGACTGGAAGAGGAATCGTTGGTTTCGTAATGAAAGTTGTTGTAGTCGAGTCTCCGTCAAAAGCTAAAACTATCAATAAATATCTGGGTAAGGACTATCATGTTCTTGCCTCATTCGGCCATGTGCGCGATTTGCCGTCCAAGGATGGATCCGTTCGTCCTGCTGAAGACTTTGCCATGACCTATGAGGTCGACGCCGATGCCAAAAAGCAGGTGAGCGCCATTGCTAAGGCAATTAAAGGCTCCGACACGCTGATACTCGCGACCGACCCTGATCGCGAAGGCGAAGCGATATCCTGGCATGTGCTTGAAGCGCTCAAAGAAAGCAAGGCGCTGCCTAAAAAGATAGAAGTTGAACGCGTGGTATTTAATGAAATTACCAAAAACGCTATTTTAGAAGCGATGAAGCATCCACGCGCGATTGATATGCATCTGGTCAATGCACAGCAGGCGCGCCGCGCACTTGATTATCTCGTAGGATTCACCCTTTCGCCAGTCTTATGGCGGAAATTGCCGGGCAGTAAATCAGCAGGTCGTGTACAATCTGTAGCGCTGCGCCTTATCTGCGAGCGCGATGAAGAAATTGAAAAATTTATCTCCCAGGAATATTGGGATATCCGCGCGCTGGTGGCAAACGCTTCCGACATCCCCTTTAAAGCCAAGCTGTCGCATTGGCAGGGCAAGAAGCTTGAAAAATTCGATATTCCGAATGAAACACAGGCAAAAGCGATTACTGCACAGCTTGAAACCAAGCAATATGCCATTTCCAGCATTGATCCCAAACAAGTGCGCCGCCACCCCTACCCGCCTTTTACCACTTCCACGCTTCAGCAGGACGCATCGCGCAAGCTTGGCTTCAGCGCCAAGAGAACCATGCAGGTTGCGCAGAAGTTATATGAAGGTGTGGATATAGGCGGCGAAACGGTAGGCCTCATTACCTATATGCGTACCGACGGTGTAACCGTATCGCAAGAAGCTATCATTGGCGCGCGCGAACTCATTGGCAAAAAATACGGTGCGAACTATATGCCTGCATCGCCGCGTGTCTATAAAACTAAGCAAAAGAATGCGCAGGAAGCGCATGAGGCCATTCGCCCAACCGATGTTACGCGCCTGCCTGAAAAAATTGAATCCACCCTCGACCGCGATTTATTCCGCCTCTATGAACTCATCTGGAAGCGCATGATGGCAAGTCAGATGGAAAGCGCCGTATTTGATCAGGTATCGGTTGATATTGAATCATCGGATAAGCAGGCTGTGCTGCGTGCCACCGGCTCAGTAATGCGCTTTGACGGATTCCTGACGCTTTACCAGGAAAGCAAGGATGACGACGAGGAAGATGAAGAATCGCGTGCCCTGCCAGCGCTTACACTGAACGAAACACTTGCACTGAAAGAAGTCGTGCCCGAGCAGCATTTCACTGAGCCGCCGCCGCGCTTTACTGAAGCAAGCCTGGTCAAGAGACTAGAAGAATTAGGCATTGGCCGCCCCTCTACTTATGCCAGCATTATCTCGGTATTGCAGGAGCGTGACTATGTAAAACTCGATAAGAAACGTTTCATTGCCGAAGCACGTGGGCGCATTGTAAATGCCTTCCTGGTGAGCTTCTTCCGGCGTTATGTGGAATATGATTTTACCGCGCAGCTCGAAGAACGCCTTGATGATGTTTCGGCCGGCGAGATTGACTGGAAGCAAGTGCTGCGCGACTGGTGGGCGCCATTCATTGCTACAGTCGATGACACCAAACAACTGACCAATCCAGCGGTGCTTGAGGCGGTGGATGCTCTGCTTGAGCCCTACATCTATCGCAACTTCGCCAAAGGCACCGACCCACGCGCCTGCCCAAGCTGTTCCAATGGACGCCTTGGCCTTAAGACCGGAAAATTTGGCGCATTTTTAGGATGCTCCAATTACCCGGAATGCAATTATACCAAGCAACTGGCAGATGCCGGTGAAGATGGTGGCGCGCCTTCGGATATGGGCAACGAACCTAAACCGCTTGGCAGTGATCCGCACAGCGGAATGGAAGTGGTGCTTAAAAAAGGCCCGTACGGAATGTATGTGCAATTGGGAAATGAAAAGAAACCCAAACGCGCAAGCCTCCCTAAACATATAGCACCTGATCAAGTGACGCTGGAAATTGCATTGTCGCTGCTGGCGCTGCCGCGTGAAATTGGCGCACACCCTGAAACCGGCAAAATGATTAGCGCCAGCATAGGCCGTTTCGGGCCATACCTCTTGCATGACGGCAAATATACTTCACTCAAAGGCGATGACGATGTGCTGACTATCGGCATCAACCGCGCAGTAACGGTTATTGCAGAGAAGAAAGCACCCGGTAATTCAGCCGCAACACCACTTAAAGTATTGGGCGCTCATCCTGAAGGCGGGCAGATCGCTATTTATGCAGGACGCTACGGCACCTATGTGAAGCATGGTAAAATCAATGCGACATTACCCAAAACCGCAGATGCAGAGTCTTATACACTGGAAGAAGCCATAGCATTGATTGCTGAAAAAGGCAGCAGTGGTAAAAAGTCTTTCAGTAAGAAAAAAGCTGCTGCGCCTAAAGCCTCTGCTACACCAAAGAAAAAAGCCGCTAAAAAGAGCTAACTCTACCAAAAAAGTTTATTTTGCCGCTAGATATGTGTATAGTGCTGGCCTGAATCAGTAATGTTTACGGAGCCTTGATGAAAGCGCATATTTTCCGCCCTACACGTACTGCCATGCAATCCGGCCAGGCAAATACCCGTGAGTGGATATTTGAATTTATTCCTGAATCTTCTCTTTTTATCGATCCGCTCATGGGATGGTCAGGCATGAAAGACACCACGCGTCAGATCCAAATAGCTTTTGATTCTCAGGAGGAAGCTATTGCTTATGCCAAACGCAATGGGCTTGATTTTCAGCTGGCAGAACCTAAAATGCGAGTGATCAAACCTAAGTCCTATGCGGCTAATTTTGCTTTTAATAAAGTTATATAAAACAATATATAATTAGCAGAAAAATGCGTTCTGGTCATAATTTGGTAACAATATTATGCTAGGCTCTATAATGATGTAAAAGATTTTTAGTGAGAGTGCGTATGAAGCGTTTTACCATACCTTGCGATTTTGGCGGCCAAAAAGCCCCTTTCCATATTTATGTAGGCGAACCTGATCCCACAAAACACCCGCTGCAAAATCAGGCCCATTGGCTGTCGAATGAAAAAGGCGGAAGCATTCCCTCTGAAGTAATGGAAAGCTTTGAGAAGCTGCATAATATAGCTAAAGAGAATGGGGTTTCCTTTGAAGAACTCTGTGTATATGCGCTTGGGTCAGCTGCAGGTGGTGGCGGACAGGATAGCCAGGCAGCAACAGGTAGTGGTGGTGGCGGACAAAATAGCCAGGCAACAGCAGGATAATATAATAGCTCTATGGCTGATATAAGCTTTGAAACAGGACAACCCAGGCAACGCGAATTCGGTGTACCCCCGAATCTTTTTGATGCCGATGTGCCTGGTGATTATCAAACCGGTGCGATGGCGCTTGGCATTAACAGGCTCAATCAGCAGAAAGCTAAGGAAGACGCTGTTACCGCAGAAGTGCTTGCCCATACTGAGGCCTCCACTCAGGTTGATTTATCTAAAGTATGGGATAGTGATTTTAACTTCGGCACTGTTATCCGGCCAAGGGAAAATACTCTTCTTGCCTACAAAAAAATACTCAATGAAGGCAACGGCGCAAACAACATCCAGTTTTCGCAATTTAATTACAGCATGTTCGACGGTGTTATTGTTGAAAAATGCGGTGTGGATGCATCAGGCCGTTCTACACATGCAGCGTTTAATCCTGATAATAAAAATTATGAAGATTATGCCCCGCTGCGCAGAAATATTGCTATTTTGCGCAACTATCTTGCCGTTCAGATGTTTCATGACGGAAGATATGTAGGGGGAGAAAACAGCAAAGAAGGCAAAGAAGATGCTGCAAACTTGCGCAAACTCCAGGAGATGGCCGAGAAACTTGGAAGCGCGCTTGCGGGAGAAGAAAAGCTTAATTTGATTCAGCGTTTTGGCCGTTCATTAAAAAAACTTTTTAAACACGAAGATTTAGGCGCTCCCATTACCAGCGCATTTCTCAACGATGCCAATATCCCCGATAAAGGTATCGCGATTATGTATGAATATCTTCTTAAAGAGCAACGCAAGGAATCATGGACGGATAAACTGCCTTGGGTGAAATCATCGCCGCGTCAATGGAACCTATTTCCGCGTGAGCAAACCGCTTTCTCTAATAATTATATGCAACTCTATAGCCGATCCACCCGTATGGAGGGAATTGCAAATGCATTTGAGACCACCATGAAAGAATTAAAATCGGTGGATACTCTCAGCAATGAAGATAAAACCACTTCGGTTGATCATGCCCGCAACATCCTTAAGAATTTGCGCATCCTTATGGGATACGACATATCGGATCGCCAGATTACAGATACTCCTATGGGTGATACTGAAAATGAAAAAATATTAAAAGAGACTATCGATCCGCAGCAAGCTGAAGCGCAGATGATGCTTGCGATGGCAAAAACGTATAAGAATAGTCTTGCGAATATCTTAAATGCATATCGCAATTCTCCCGAGGATATTAAACTGATTCTTGGCAGCAGAGAACTGCAGGAAGCAGGGGATGCATTTGAACAAATCAGTTATCGCATGAAGGCAGAAACAGCAGGTATGCTAAAAGAAGAAAAGGAATATGGGTGCGCCAAAGATATGCTCGCCCGCATGGATCAAACGCCTATCGTCTACAGACCTACTTCAGCTGTGCCGCTTAAAGTACTGCTCACTAAAATTGAAGCTGGGCTTAATCAGGCCGCAAACTATGAAAAAATAATTGCTGGAAAGTCACAATCGCGGCAGCAGGAACAGAGCCGTCCACTTAGTAAGCAAGAAGCTATTCAACAAGCCGTAAGCCAGGGAAATGCAACGCTCGCATCCAGCCATGTCACGGGTATCAATAATGCTGATTTGCTGGCTTCTGCGCAAAGAGCGAATGAATTCCAGCAAAAAAAGCCTGAGCCTAATCCAGCAGCGCCTATTCTCACTCTTTCAAAGTAATATCCGCATGACTGCGTCCAGCGCAAAAGCTGATGTAATTATTATTGGCGGCGGCATGGTGGGCTTGTCGCTTGCCATTGCGCTTGCCCAGTCCGACGTAAAAGTTGCCGTGATTGACAGGGATAATCTTCAGTCGCAATTGTTACCCGCATTCGATGGGCGTGTAAGCGCACTATCGCTGGGATCCCAACGTGTATTGAGCGCAATGAAAGTCTGGGAAAGCCTGTTGCCGCAAGCCGAGCCTATCCTGGATATTCGCGTTGCGGATCAGGATTCTTCCAGTCATGTGCATTATAATTATAAAGATGTGGGCGACACCCCTATGGGACATATGGTGGAAAATCGCTATATCCGGACTGCATTGCTTAAACGCTCCCATGAACTTCCAACCCTTACACTGCTTGCCCCCATGCAGGTTTCCCATATTCAGCGTGATGCTTATAAGGCCATAGTCACATTAAATGATGGTTCAATATGGCATGCTCCGTTGATAATTGCGGCAGACGGCAAACATTCTAAGCTGCGTTTAGATGCAGGAATCAAAACAATTGAAACCAGTTATCAGCAAACGGCGATTGTCTGCACAATTGAGCATGAGCTACCTCACGCAGGACTTGCATTGGAGCGTTTTCTGCCTGCGGGACCATTTGCGGCGCTGCCTATGCAGCATAACCGCTCAGCACTCGTCTGGACTGAGCCGGAAGCGCTTGCTCCTTATATGCTTGCGCTTAATGAACAGGATTTTACTAACGAAATCAGTAAAAGGCTTGGTGACTATCTGGGAACGTTTAAACCCGTGGGTAAGCGGTTCTCCTATCCCCTGCATCTCATATTGGCAACGCGTTATATCGATACGCGGTTTGCACTTATCGGCGATGCCGCACATGCCATTCATCCCATCGCCGGCCAAGGTGTAAATGTTGGGTTTCGTGATGTAGCCGCATTGACAGAGCTTATACTTGATGCGATGCGGCTTGGGCTTGATATCGGTTCACAGAACCTGCTGGAGCATTATCAGCGCTGGCGGCGTTTTGATTCCATGAGCATGGGACTCATTACTGATGTTATCAACCGGCTATTCTCTAATGATATTGTACCGATTCGCCTGGCACGCGATGCAGGGCTTTCACTGGTAAATAGCGCCCCGCCACTCAAACGATTCTTTATGCAGCATGCTATGGGTCTTGTTGGCGATTTACCTAAAATGATGCAGGCGCAGGCAGCATAGCAAGGCACTTATAAATTTTTATCGTAATAGGTAGCCTTATTGAAGGTGCCCTCTGATTTATCGATGAGCAGTGTGATTACCGAATCTCCGGTAATATTGACGGTAGTGCGCAGCATATCGAGAATACGGTCAATGCCCAGAATTACGGCAATACCGTCAAGCGGCAGGCCCACGGAGGTAAACACCATTCCCATCATCGCTATGGAGCCGCCAGGAATGCCTGCAGCGCCAATGGAACCTAATGTGGCGGTGAGTATTAATAATACATACTGATGAAAATCAAGATGGATGCCATACGCCTGTGCAAAAAAGAGGGCCGTGATGCCTAAATAAATGGCAGTCCCATCCATATTGATAGAAGTGCCAAGCGGCAATACAAACGATGTCGTACTGGCGGAAACCCCCATACGCTCATTGACCACACGCATGGCGGTAGGCAGCGCCGCCTTGCTGCTGCTGGTAGAAAATGCAAGCGATTGCGTCTCCAGAATTTTTTTATAGAACGGCATGGGAGACATGCGGCCAAAAACAATAATAAGTAGGCCAAACAACAGATACTGTGTAAACAGCGCACACCCTACGCATGCCGCAAGCACGGCAAGCGCCTTTATGACATCCATCCCCTGTGAACTTACCACCCAGGCCGTGAGCGCAAATACACCATATGGCGCAAATCCCATAATGGTCTGGATCATTTCAAATACAAGGAATGCTGCAGCATGACAAAAATCTTTGATAATTTTTACTTTGCTTCCAAGTTTATTAATGGTGAATGCAACGAACACTGCAAATACCACAACCTGGAGAATACGGTCGTTTGCCATTGCTTCAAATGCATTGGAAGGTACCATATCCACAAACATTTTGATAAGATCAAATGGCTGGGCCGAAGATGTGGTAGGCGCAGTAACAATTCCCTGCTTTTGAATAAGCAAAGAAAGATCGATATTTTTTCCGGGTTCAAATAATGCACCGAACGCAAGCCCAATGAGCACTGCAAATGCGGCAGTAAATAAATATGCTACTACCGACTTGATGCCAATGCGTTTAAACGCTTCTGCATCAGTCATGCTGGTGATACCCAAAACCAGCGAGAAAAATATAAGGGGGACCACAACCATCTTGATCAGGTTGATAAAGATGGTGCCAACGGGCTTTAAGTAGGTGGTAAGATATGCACTGCCATCATATCCCAATGGCCCTTTCGCATTAAGAAGGTAGCCAACCGTTACGCCTAGCAATAACGCAATAACTACTTTTTGCCATAATTTCATAGCGATTTCCTTATGTGTTTGCTGGCTTATACTGAAATTATAGGGGTATATAAAGGGAAAAATGTCCCGAACATGTTTCAGGATCTTAATTTTCTTATTACTTCATTAATCCAACTTCACGATAATATTTGAGCGCACCTGGATGCAATGGCACTATAAGGCCTTCACTGACCATCTGTTGCTTATTCAGCGTTGAAAAGACAGGGTGCAAAGTCTTAAAATTATCAAGATTATCAAATACTGCTTTAACTACCTGATAAATAATGTCATCGCTTACCTTAGAAGACGTGACCAGTTCAGCCTTAACCCCAAATGTACTGACAGGGTTAGGGCTTCCGCGATACATACCGCCTGGCAAGGTTACATGCACATAGTAAGGATTATCTTTAATCAATTTATCAATCTTTGGCCCTTGGACAGCAATCAGATGCGTCGCACAAGCGCTGGTCGTCTCCTGCGTGCCACCATTGGGATGACCTGTAGTAAACAATATGGCATCTACTTTACCTGCACATAGCGCTTTACCCTGCTCTGCCGGTTTTAATCCCAGCACTTCAGTAAAGGAATCTTTATTCCAGCCTTCCGCTTTAATAAATTCCTCTGCAGTAGCGCGTGTACCTGATCCGTCGTCTCCAATACCAATACGCTTATGCTCTAAATCAGCAATTTTCTTTATATCTGAATCGGCACGTGCAAGTACGGTAAATGCTTCCGTATGCAATGCAAACACCAAACGAAGAGTGCTGTCAGAACCATCTTCACTGAAATCTTCTGTTCCTTTGTGAGCATTATAGATCCAGTCTGCCTGCGCAATCGCCAAATCAAGCTCACCATGGCGCAGCGCCCTCAGGTTATAAACAGAACCGCTGGTAGGCTCCACAAAACAACGTATGCCATGCTCTTTAATGCCACGCTTTACGAGCCGGCATATAGCACCGCCTGCAGGATAATAAACCCCCATCTCACCAGCAGTTCCAATTGTGATAAACTTCTCACCCGCAACAGCTGGCAGGAATAGCCCCGCTAAAAAGAGAAAAAAGAGTACAGCACTTGGAAGTCGTGACACTGACTCACACAACCTTGTAGATATTATTGATATAGTTAGTCCAGAATTGCTCGAGCTGGTTAAGCGTGCTGTTCATAGTGGAAAGCGAATTCATATCCGGCTTGCCGTTCTTCAACGCATCAATATTACGCTGGTATAGCTCATCAATTTTCTGGCAAAGCTTAAGTCCTTTCTCAGATAACTTGACGCGTGTCGAACGTTTGTCATGTGGCGAGCGTTCCTGAATAAGAAAATCATTCTCAACCAGTTTTTTAACATTATACGACACATTCGATCCAAGATAGTAACCACGATTTGTCAATTCACCGATAGTGAGCTGCTCGTTATTTATATTGTAGAGAATCAACGTTTGTACGTTATTGATGTCGTTTATTTTCAGGCGATCCAATTCCGTCTTGATTACATCAAGAAAACGGCGATGCAATCGTTCAATAAGCAAAATAGTTTCGATATATACTGTTTTCACATCATCCTCATTATGCAGTGAATTTGAATAGCTCAGGAATGCAGTAAAAAGGTTAATAATTTACTAAGAGCAATGTATTACATATCGCTTGTTATAATCAACTTATATTTGTTGCATAATTACCACTACCCAGCCGTCACATCAAGCAACTCACTGATATAGGTCGGATTGGCAATAAAATGTAAATTAACAGTAGTTCCTACCCCTAAATCACTATCCAAAACAATACTGCCATGATGCAGCTCCACTAATTTCTTAGTAAGAGGTAAGCCAAGTCCTGTTCCTTCATAACGACGGTTGAGGCCACTATCAATCTGACCAAAGCTCTGGAAAACCTTATGTATGTTTTCCTTTGCCATACCAATACCTGTATCTTTGATAGTGATAATAAAATCTGTAACAATGCCGCCACGCGTTTCAGGTTTTACGGCAATATGCACACTGCCTGATTTTTCCGTGAATTTAACGGCATTAGAGAGAATATTGAGTATGATCTGTATGAAGCGCAAGCGATCAACGATGATATAGGGAAGATTTTTTGGTATATCGGTCGTAATGGCAACGCCCCCTTCGGATGCACGTTCTGCCATAATGGTAATGCATTTATTGATGGCACGTTCAATATTGACTTCTTCAAACACGAGCGCGAGCCTGCCCGCCTCTGCCTTAGAAAGATCGAGTATGTCATTGATAATATCAAGCAGATGCACACCGGCATCATTAATATCATGCGCGTATTCCCCATATTTTTCATGCCCTAATGCGCCAAAAAGCTGATTGATGAGAATGGAGGAAAATCCAATAATAGCATTGAGCGGAGTGCGCAACTCATGACTGATATTTGCCAGAAAGTGTGACTTGGCACGGTTTGCACTTTCTGCCGCTTCCTTTGCCTTGCCGAGTTCTTCATTCTTTTTGAGCAATTGCTGATCACGCTCCTGAATTTCATCCAACATGGCATTGAAAGCATCAATAAGCGTCAGAATTTCATTATTATGCGTTGAAGAATCCGTATAGTCATGGGTGGCGCGCAATGAATAATCTTTCTCTACAGATACCCGCCGCGCAGTATCAGCCAATTGAAGAATAGGTGTTGAAATATTTTTCTGTAATCCAAGCGCCAATATATAAGCGATAGCGCTTACAGCAGCTGCAACAAGTAATGCGGTAATAATTTGTTTGCGTATATAGGCATCAATTTCACGCAGGTCAGATTCAACCGTTATAGATGCAGTAAGCAGCCCATTGCTATTTTTGAGATGCTTGGTAGCCATTGTAATACCGCCCGCTTTACGAATGCCATCGGTATTATAAATGACTTCAGGGCAAGTTTTATCTGACGCAGGCAGCGCCTCGCTAAAATAACTTGCTGCCGGCTTGCCATTCGCATCATACATGCAGGCGCGCAGGATAGAGGATTTAATATTAAACGCCTTTTCCAGATTTTTAGCAGCTTCATCTTTCTGATCGAAGGCGATGAATGCCTGGTTGCGCTCACCTACGATGCGTGCTGTTTCTTCAAGTTCGACCAGAAGATTTTGATGCAGATTGTAAATGCCTATCAGGGTAATGGCGATTGTCGTCAGAAGCACTGCAAATCCACTGATTGCAGTGATCAGTCGTATCAGTCGTGTTTTTATCGACGCTTCGCTAAGCATATCCTGATTACTGACTAATTGTTTATTTTACGACCTCTGCAGCGATTTCAAGCAACTGCGCATCAATACGCAGATTTACAGCTTCTGCCGCCCTCATATTAATGCGTAAATTAATTTTGTCTTTGGAAAACAATCCAATGCTCTTTTCAACTTTTACCATTTCGATAACGCCGCCGGCATCGACAAAGCCTTTTATTCCGCTTACCGTTACCACAGAATACCGGGATGCCTGGCTTAATATAGATGAAACATTGGCTTCCTCTGATTTGCTGACATAAAGAATATGACAGGAAGAAATATCATTTTGAGAAACGCCCGTTTTTACATTCAGGGTAAGTTGCGGGGTGGAAACGCGTTTAAAAATATCCAGAGCCGCCCCAAAAGGATTATCACCCATAATGCAGATATTAGCAGTTGCATTGGGATGGGCCAATGATTTGTCTCCCGGCCATTCGATAAACTTCACAAAGTTATAGAGGAATGCTACTTTTACCTGGTATTCTTTCGCAATCTTTCCTGCATCGTCATCGTCTGCAATAGCAGGAAACAGAGCAAAAACGCACCCCCCAAGTAGCATCACCAGAATATACAAAATACTGCGCATTCAATTCCTGCTTTTGTGCATTATCATTTGTCGCATGGGCAGATATAACTATCTTGGGTTGAGCGCAATTAAAATCTTACAGTTGCTTTGGCAAGTACACTGCGGCCGATTTCTTCAGGTGTCTGATACAAGAAAGGTGAAAATTCCTGATGTTCTGATTGCAATAAATTCTGACCGATGAGGCTTAGATCAAGCCCTGGCATTGCTGTCCACCCCAAACGCATATCCAATCGTGTGTAAGCAGGAATGGTAATAGTGTCGCCAAAGCCATCGTTAGCATCAGCTATACGATCAACGTAATACAACATAGTATCCCATTGCATATTATAAGGCAGATCAACATAAGAGCGGAGGTTAAATTGCTGCTTGGGTGCTGTACCGTTGGCAACGATAGGCGTTGCTCCGACAATATGCAACGTTTCATAGTAAAGCGTATAACCACCGCTGATCTTGATATGTTTAGTAGCTTCCCATGTTGCCGCTGCCTCAACACCTTGCGTTTCGCCACTGTTATCATTTGTGTTTAATGAAGGTGCATAGGTATAACTACCCATCACAGGATCCGTTAGTGTCGTTTCATTGCCAGCAGTAGATGAATCCAGTCTTTTATATTTATTTACAAAGCCAGTCAGATCGAACGACAAATTCTCTTTTGGTTGGATACGATAACCCAGTTCGTATGCCGTTACTACATCAGCAGTTGCAGTCGATTGGCCCAATACCGCAAGTGCTGTGTTACCTGGTAATATGCCTTGGATAAGATTGAGATTTTGGTCGCCTTGATTAGGCGTACGTACCGCACGTGATACTGCCGACCATATTGTCTGATTCGCCGTAGGCGTCCATGCTATCCGCGCACTTGGCTCCCATTCAAATCCGCTAAAATCATTATGTTCCAGTTTTGTACCGATTGTAAAAAATAATTGATCTTGCACTAACGTTATTTTGTCCTGCAAGAACCCGCTGTAAAGATTTTCATAATAGTCCTCAGGTGCAAAACTAATATAAAAACTATTGCCAAAGTCGCTATTAATCGCACGATAACCCAATCCCCATGTAACATCGTTACGATCATTGATGGTCAGGTTGTGCTGAAAATCGATGTCAAATGTCTGAGTATGTAAACTCGATCCAATATATTCAAATTCTCTGTTTACATCATCATAATAAGCCTGCAAAGTGATATCAGAACCCGTGCCAAGCTCATGTCTCCAACGCCCAAGTACATTCATTCCACTTACATCATCTGTGTCGTTTACCACATTAAATAAAGAAGGGTTTACAGTGGAAGTAACTGGAAGAAAGCGTAATGTATTTTCTACCCCTTGATAGGTATCGCCCTGCAATGTTACCTGTTCCTTCTCAGAGGTATTCCAGTCCATACGGAATCCACCCTGCTGGTTATGCCATTGATCTTCTGCTCCCATTCCTGTAGGAACACCTGATATAGGGTTTGCAACAGTGTGTTCCTGATTGTTATTAAAATACTGCGCATAAGTACGATAGGAAAGATCGCCATCTGTAGCACCATAGCGTGCCGATGTACCAACTCTTTCCTGATTCCCTGCTGCTGCGGTAATAAGGGTTCCTTGCGTATCTTTTGCATTTTTAGTGATAATATTAATAACGCCGTTAACTGCATTTGCACCCCATAATGTCGCGCCTGGGCCGCGGATAACTTCAATACGCTCAACATCTTCCAACATTACATTTTGCATATCCCAGAAAACTCCTGAAAATATAGGAGTGTAAACAGTACGCCCATCAATCATAACCAGCAGATCATTAGCAAATTGACCATTGAATCCACGCGACGATATTGACCAAGCATTCGAACCCGATTGTGCTACCTGTAATCCAGGAACCATGCGCAATAGTTCAGGTATACTTTGTAGGCCGGAACGGCGTATATCTTCCTGCGTAATAACATAAATAGCTGCAGGAGCCTGGGATTCTTTTTCTGCCTTTTTTGATACTGAAGTCACCTCTACATCGGACAATTGCTGCAATGACAAATTGAGCAGCCCGGAAGCATCAGGCGAAGTAGCAGGCGGAGCACTGGGCGCGCGACTATCAGCATCTGCTGCTTTTACTTCTACAGACAATATTGACAATGCACTTGTAACCATAAGCGCATAAAGCAGAGTATTACGCATAAGACCTCCATATGAACTGCTGAAATTGCAGCGATTGATGGGTAAGTCATATGTAAAAGAAATTAACAAAACCTTAAATTTTAGCCTTTAATATGGTTTTTATGATAATCAGCCATATTGAAGATACAGCATTATAAAAAAAGTTGCCGAAATGATACAGTTTTACCTACTTGTATGAATTGATTAGATTTGATTAAGCTTTGGGCAATCTTCTTAGCGCATCGAAATAATTCAGCACGAGTGTTTCCCTATAGGGATGACCTGCAGGTATAGTAGTGAGTATTGATCGATGTAGTCTAGCTAAATTATGGTAAGGTATGTGAGGAAATAAATGATGCAGCGCATGATAACGCATCCCCACGGGATAAAATACCAATCCCAAGATCCACGATCCCGTTACCGTGACACTATCCAGAATTTGCAGCTTTCGATTTGTTTGATTAAAATTTGTTGAATATGTATGGCTTGTCATTACCCGATAAAAATTGAATAGAAATGTCAGGTAAAAAATTGCATACCATATAAAGAATACTTTCCAGCTCCATACCCCACTTATCATAAGCGCAAAGAATATAGTATTGTAGAAAAAGCATCCTGCATCCTGCCAGTACCACTCTATTCGTTCTTTTTCATTTGGTAAAGAACGTTTGAAGCGTAAATTCAGGGCGAATGTCGATGCGTATTGATATATCACATTGCGTCCTTTCTCTCCAATGAAAGGTAATAAAGCAGGGACAATACCAAACCTAATCAATAACAGAAGGGGCATTACAGTCTGTGAAAAAATGGGGGTGACATAGTGCAGAGGTGAACCTTTCAACAACTCATATTCAGGGTCATTCATCGTCCCATATGTTTCAGCGGCATGGTGGTGCTTATGAGCACCAAATATATACAGCGGCAGTTTATGCACAAAACCATGCAAGAAATTATAACCTAAGTCGAATAAGGGAATCTGTTTTGCCGCATGTACTGCTTCGTGCATGAATACTCCTGCACGGAACAGGAAAACAGCTGAAATAAATATACAAAGTACCTGCTCCGGAGAAAAAGAAGTATTTTTAACGGCAAAATATAGGAAGCCATTTCCAGTCAGGAGAGATAATAAAAAATCCAACCAGAATATAATAGGGATGGGGCGAGAGTAATTATGAAGATCAGGTACGTAATCACCTATAACCAAACCCGAAGTCCGTTTATCGCTTTCAACCAATTGCATCTGAAAAGTATCCATTATTACCCTAAATCTCGTTATTACAGACTTTCGTATATTTAATGTATTTTGGCGTAAAATATTGCAAACGCAATAGTCAAAACTGGTCTATCCTGTAACTCTTGTAATATTTAAGAATTTTATCAAAGAAATACAACTCTAAGTGATTCAACTTAACGGTTGCTTCGATAGACCTTGACACGAGCAGACATTGCATGAAAAAAATGCGGGGAAGAATCAAATTAAGCAATGTGTTTTAGCAAATTTATGACAAAAAAGAATTATACAATGACCGGCGGGCCTGAAGGCCCCCCCATTTTTGGCATGATAGCTGCTGCAAAGAATGATCCTCTGGGTTTTTCTATGGAAAATGCCCTGCGTTATGGGGATATTATACCTTTCCAAATGATAGGTAGAAAATTAATTCAGGTGAATCATCCGGAACTGGTTCGTTATGTGCTTATGGAAAACCATAAGAACTATAATAAATCAAAAGCCTATATCCGGTTTGAGTCTGCCATTGGAAAAGGATTATTTACAAGTAATGGCGAAAAGTGGCGGCAAGACCGACAAAAGATTCAGCCCATGTTCAAAAGAGAACAAATTGAAGGCTATTATTTTACCGTTATTAATGAAGTAAGTGAAAAATTTAAGCAACGCTGGCTTACGTTGACAGAAAAAGGCAGAACAGAACTCGATATAACCTTTGAAATGTCAATGATGACAGTAGAAATCGTTTTAAAAATAATTTTTGGCAAAGATAATCTGGATGAAAAAACCGTTGCTTCGCTTCATTATTCTTACAGCGTTCTTATAGAATATCTTAAAATAACAAGAATGCTGCCCAAAGTGGATTTGGGTAAGGTTTTTTGTACCCCCCGTTATCTACAATTCAAAAAAGAGCTGGCAAATGTAGATGCAATTATCGGAAAACTGCGGGCAGAGTATCAAGAGGGAGAGTTGCAGGATAAGTATAACATGCTTGCATTGCTGACTGAGGCACAGAAACAAGATCCGCAGCATTTTAGCGATCAGGATATCAGAGATCACGCAGCTACTATGGTATTTGCCGGATTTGAAACGACATCTATTCTGATGCAATGGATGTGGTATATATTGGATACAAGACCGGATGTAGAAGATAAACTACGTAGTGAAATCATAACCCATGCGCCATGCGCAGCAACTCAGGATAGCTCTGCTCTTACCTATGACGCAATAAACAAGATGGATTATCTCTTAGCAGCAACCAAAGAAACCATGCGTCTTTATCCTCCGATATGGATATCAAGCAGAGAAGCTATCGAAGAAGATAATTTTGGTGATTTTAAAGTAGACCCCGGCACAATAATAGTATTGCCGCAAATTGCCCTGCATCGTCATCCAAAGTGGTGGGATGCTCCCAATGCATTTATTCCCGAACGGTTCTTGCCGGAAAATGAGGCCAAGATTGACACAGGAATTTATTTCCCCTTCTCGCACGGATCAAGAAAATGTAGTGGTTATAAGCTTGCAGAAATGGAAGCAAAAATAATTTTTACAAAGCTTCTTCCGCTTTTTAAGGTCAAAGCACTCAATAGCATAGCAAATAGTCCTGACCCTGGAGTTACGCTTAAACTTAAGAAATCCCTGCTGGCAGAAATAACAAGAATATGAAGTTATGCGGCCTGTTTTGCGTAGGTATTTGGGATATTGCGAAACATATCTGCATATAAACGATAGATAACCCTGGATGCATGGATAATGTCTTCCTGATCTTTTGAATCAGTGATTTTATTAAGAATATTCCCAATAAAGTCTACATGCTCCACGTCTAGAGAACTATGAGATGCAAGGTAACTGATAGACTCTTTGCCTACACCAAAAGATTTTTGTAATGCCTCAGTTGCCTGGGTGCCAATATCAGTACTGGCATTTTCCAACACAAATATCATCCCAAAATATCCCAGAGGATTCTTGCGCATAATAAAGTCATAATTAAATGCATTCATCAGTTCAACAGAAAGCCCGGGCCTGCCATTTTTTACAGCCTCTGCTTTTGCTTCTCCGCTTATATTTTTAATGTCATCCAATATCCAGTCTTCATGACCGGTTTCTTCTTTTATATATTCGATTAACAGCCGCCGTAACCATTCTTTATCCTTGGGAAGCCGGCCAGCCATAAGCATGACTAATGACACAGCATGTTTTACATGATGATACGCCTGTTCCAAATGCGCTACATGCATGTCGCGAGTAATGCGGCCCTGCATAGCATCCACAAGTATAGGCACGGCATATAAATCTGCACGTTCACTCGCCGTTTCCTGTTTTAACCGGTCAAAAAACTCCATATTGCTTCCTGGTAGATAGGTTATTTCAATTTTAAGAAAATGAAAAAATTAAACTAAACTTTTTCCCACGGACGATTATATTCATCTTCATTCAAAGTAATTTGGTCTTTCAAAGATACTTTATCGATGGTCAAGCTTATGAGATAAAATTTTATCTCTTCGCACATTGGATAATCAGGCAGATTGATATCGAAATGCAGCTTAGCCCCTTTTAACCCCATAGCAGAAAAATTTTGCATATATACACGGGCATTAAGTAAAGGAGCTGTTCCAAAAACAACGTCCATACCTAAAGCAACAGATTTTCTATATAAATGCTCCAACATCATCTGAGTGTTTGAGCTACCACGAAATTCCGGCAGTAAGCAAAAACGCCCAATTTGCGCATAGCGCATCTCTTTTTCTTTAAGATGAGGAAAGTTATCCTCAAGTCTAAAACCATCAATTTCAACCGGAAGCAAATGCGGCTGGCGTGGAGTTTTAACCGAAAGGCGCGCACCGCCAACACAAAGATTGCCGCGTCTTGCAACGATAATATGGCTTCTGCGATCATGCTCATCTTCAGCCGTATGTTCATAACGTTGAGCATTATGCACTGCCCTGAACTGGTCTTCATATATGCGATAATACTGGTGCAGCATTGCCGGATCACGCGTGAACTCAAATACGAGCTCTTCCTTCTTCCTGGTCCATTTATTGCTATAGCGTTTGGTAAGCGCATCTACGTTTTCAGGTTGCACAGAGGCCATTAGCCCGCCAGTTGATACGGCTGGAAAACTTGCCCCCGCAATCGGCGCGCTGCTTAAATTATCTGTCATACTATTACCATCCAATGTTTTTTTATCTTTCTGCACCGGGTTACTCCCTTGGGTTGCAGCCTTGTTAGGTGTATCTCGCGCGTTTTTTAAAACTTAATTTTTTATTAACCTAAACAGTATAAAGCTAGATGTTCAGGTTTTGCGGATACTTAGAACTTTCATCCACAACTTAAATATGAACTGGCTAATTGGCAAGTAAAACCTTATATGTGTCATAATTTTATTGTGAAAATAATCATGTATTTTTATACTACCTATTGATAATAAAGGTTTTTATGTGTGGAATTATAGGAATTATAGGTAAGGAGCCAGTCGCCTTAAGGTTGTTAAAAGGACTCAAACAACTCGAATATCGGGGGTATGACTCCTCTGGAATAGCCACTATTTATAATAATACTATTCTTCGTTTGCGTGCAGAAGGCAAGCTGAGCAACCTTGAAAAAATTGTCCAAGCCACACCGCCATCGGGAAATACAGGGATTGGACATACGCGCTGGGCTACACATGGATTGCCTACCGAAACCAATGCTCATCCTCATGCTACCGACAAGGTTGCAATCGTACATAATGGTATTATTGAAAATTTTCAGGACTTAAAAAAAGAACTACAGCAACAGGGAGTGGTTTTTGCCTCGCAGACCGATACAGAGGTTATTCTGCATCTTATTGATAAGCAGTTACGCGGTGGAAAATCACCTGAAGAAGCGGTTGCTGACAGCTTGAACCGACTTGAAGGCGCATTTGCACTGGCTATTGCATTTGCCGATTACCCTTCCCTTCTCATTGCTGCTCGCAAAGGCTCTCCGCTTGCAATCGGCTATGGTAACGGTGAGATGTATATTGGCTCGGATGCCATCGGGCTTTCTCCCTATACGACTAAAGTAGCGTATCTTGAAGATGGTGATTGGGTTGTTCTGACCACAGATAGCGCCAAGTTCTTTAATGCCCGCAATGAAGAAGTTGTACGGCCAATTAAAACCACAACACTTACTGGCGCTGCTGTCGGTAAAGGCGAGTTTCGCCATTTTATGCATAAAGAAATATATGAGCAGCCTACCGTGATTGGCGAGACAATGGGAGTGTTTTGCAATTTCTCGACCGGGGATATTCAACTACCCTCTATGCCGTTTGATTTGCGCACCATTGAAAAAATTACGCTTGTCGCTTGCGGGACTTCATATTACGCGGCACTTGTAGCGCGTTACTGGTTTGAGAGCATTACACGCCTGCCCGTTCATATCGATATCGCTTCAGAATACCGTTACCGTGATGTTGTAGTGGCGCCTAACTCGCTGGCCATTTTTATTTCACAATCGGGTGAAACAGCCGATACGCTTGCCGCTATGCGTGTATCTAAAGCAGCAGGTCAACATTGCATTGCCATTGTCAATTCACCTGAAAGCACGATGGCACATGAAGCCGATGCCGTCATTCATACACGTGCCGGAATTGAAGTCGGCGTGGCTTCTACAAAAGCTTTTACTACGCAGCTAGTGACGCTTGCCTGCTTTGTGCTTGCCCTTGCAAGCATCAGAGAAAAGATTACCGCAGAAGAGCGCATACGGCTTTTACACGCGCTCTCTGAAGTGCCTTCACGCATGGTGGAAGTATTGCATAATGAAGAGCATATAGCTCAGATTGCTCCTTTATTATCTGAAGCACATGATGTACTTTATATGGGGCGGGGAACAAGCTATGCCATTGCTTTAGAAGGCGCGCTCAAGCTAAAGGAAATTTCTTATATTCACGCCGAAGGGTATGCAGCTGGCGAACTCAAACACGGCCCTATAGCGCTGATAGATGAACATGTGCCTGTAATAGTGATTGCACCTTCTGATTCACTTTTATTTGAAAAGACAGCATCCAATGTGCAGGAAGTGGCCACCCGGGGCGGCAAAATTATTCTTATCACTGATGCCAAGGGCATTGCGGCTATGGGCGAAATTACCACTGCCGTCATTGAAATGCCTGCTATTCATCCTTTTGTTGCCCCGCTGCTTTATGCACTTCCTATACAATTGCTTGCTTATCACGTAGCTATTTTGAAGGGTACTGATGTTGATCAACCAAGAAATCTTGCTAAGTCCGTTACGGTAGAATAATAGTTTAAGCATATGGGCCAAAAGCAAGTAGAAAGTAATTGCATAATATACAATGAAGGCGATGTCCCCGACCTTGCTTATGTAATTGTATCGGGAAGAGTGGAAATTTTTGAAACCGTTGACGGCAAAGAAAATCAGATACGCATCGTTGAACCCGGCTTATGTTTTGGCGAATACGCATTATTCGATTCCCAAAAGTTACGGCCCTTTTCAGCCCGCGCCATAGAAAATACTGTTCTAAACAGTATGAATAATGACGAATTCAACACATTATTATCGCAATGCCCCGACGCAATAAAACCTTACCTGGCCGTGGCATTTGAAAAGATGACTTTAGCTAAGGTCAAAGAAAAGGCCACGGTCAATCCGGTTCTTGAGATGGATGTGAAGGGCCTTACTATCGAAGCGGATAGCGATATATTAAAATCTCAGTTCCAGCCTATACATGTCCCGCCAGAGCTTTTGCCTTTCCGCATCGGAGGATATCCAGAGGGAGGTGAGAAAAGCCGCCGTGATCAACTGCACTTATGCATTGCCTCCCATAGCAATCCGCTTTTGGTGTCACGGCAGCATTGCGAAATCGTAATTGAGAACAAAGGAATTTATATAACTGATTTGGGAAGTCGCTTTTGTACTACCGTTAATGGCAGAACTATCGGCCGTGGACGTGGACTCTATAACGCCCCACTGCAAAAAGGCGTCAATAATATTGTTCTTGGAGCGGTGGATGGACCTTATAAAATTAAGGTCACCTGCGAATAAATTATTAATATTATAATGCTTACAATAATCGTCCATTCTGTAAGCCAAGGCTTGCCTTTAGAATAAGGAAGAATAATTAAAACGGCAGTCAATAATACGCACAACCGCACGGGCGCCAGCCAGATGCCAGCCACCGTCAGAAGTTTAAGATAAACGGGAAAGGCCGCCGCATCACGGATAAGAGGTTTGCCCGATATTTTCCAGGCTACAAGACCTGCCAGCAATCCCATATAGGCCGTTCCTATAAAACCATATATGCTTCCATCCTGCAATGTGCGGTAGACCATGCCCAATATGACACAGGCTATGAGCGTTTTATTAGAAAAGAAATTATCCAACAGCAACATCATCCCCAGCATTACAAACGATGTAATACCCAAGGAAACCAAAAGAAATTGTTCTGAAAACCCAAATTGCAGATAACATATAATGAATAATAATCCGATAACTGCTTCGGTAACTGCATAGGCGCCTGGAACCTTGGCACCACAATAACGGCATTTTCCCCGTGTCATCAGCCAGGAGAAAACAGGAAATAAATCACGCGGCATCAATTTTGCGTTGCAATCGCCGCAATACGGATCTTTCCGAAAGAGCGATTCATTCCGAGGAAGTCTGTAAATAGGATTAGTAGCAAAATTCCCGATAGTTAGCCCAAGAAAGCCCGACCAGATAATTCCTGGCAGTAATTCAACGAATGACATTAATTAGTCACTTTCTGGTTTGGATTTATAATTTTATCAAGAAATCTGCCCTGAAAAAGATTTATACCCATCGCCTGTCCATAACTGATTGCGTTTTTTGTATCGCAACGGCATAGAATAACACGATTAGGGCCACAATTTTTAATGGCTCTCATGAGATGCTGGTTTTCTTCCGTATTCAAATCAACTTCAAGATCCGCATTCCATTGCAACTTAGCCAGATCAAACCCCATGCGTTCTCTGTTAATCTGCATAATGCTCTGGCTGTTAAGCCCATCCAGGCATACTTTATATCCTAATTTATGCAGGACATTGCGTGCTGCCACATACGCTGAAATGTCGCCAAATATATCGCCTATATGCACCTCAATTACAATAGAGGCCTTGACTGCAGGTTTAATAACCGCATCAAAATCCCTGAATTTCCGTGACAAAATAGTGTGAATATTAAAATTAAGGCTGACCGGTCCTTCAAAATAACGCGTAGGACTTATAGAAATCAAATCCAGCATACGCTCATCAAGCAATTGCGTAAGATAGCCAAACAGCCAGCGATTACTAAAAAAGTCCGTATCCACACGCAACATCTGACGCAAATGCGAAATGCTGATGTAATACTCATCAAATATCTTGCGCGGCTCATAATCAGGTGTAATCGCGCAGACGGGCTGACGACGGAATACACGGCTTAAATCTGCTTTGTTTAAGTCATGCTCAACATGCGCAAGCCTTGCAGGAGTAAATTTATTAGAAGCACCTTCAAAAACAGGCTCACTTGAGATTGCCTGCCGCCCCGCAGGTTCATTTGTAGATTCCACACGTGAATTCTGTGAGAGTTTTTTACGGCAAAACTGATAGAACTCCGCATATTCCACCCCTAAATCATACACACGGCAGAAATCAGAGTTTTCATCTCCCCCCGCATCATACGCAAGCGGATCATCCATGAATAAATACCGCAGCTGAAAAACTGCCTTATCAAGCTGTATTTTTGTGACATTACGGCATACTAGTATGATGGTCTGGTCAGCACATACAAATACCCCTCCTTGATGCGCAACCAACAAATCATTGAGTAGATTGACAGCAATCTGAATCTGATAATCGCTTCGGTACTGCTCTAATAATTCATTAAAGAAAAAACACACAGACCGCCAACTGCCTGCCTCATCAGAAAGACCGCTAACAGTATCCACCAACTTTATTTCAGCATCTTTTGTAACTGTGAACATACTATTTAGCCTTAGACGCTGTTGTTATTCTTAAAATGGACAGAAAAAATAGGTGTAACAGAAATTTTATCAATGGTCGCCATATTGCTCTAACATTCTTTTCGACGTCTTATCAATAACGTATTGTTCTAATGAGCGTGTATCAATAGAATTTTCCGTCGCATTCAGCGGACCCGAAAAATTAACTGTGATTCCCGGTGGATGCACGGGATCAAGGGCTTTCAGTGCGAATACAGTGTGTCCCTGCATCTTCCAGTTTACAATATCCATGTCAAACGCAAGCGTACCGTCAGTCTGAGCATTACTTAACCGTATATTGCTGGTCTTGATTACGCCGCCTGACAAAAAGCACTGACCAGTCACGCTTGGAAATGCAGTGCTTCCTCCTGGAAATGCACGTTTCACAACATCCAATATATCTGCAACTGTACGTACATAACTCACTGCCTGAATAATTCCCGGCATATTAAAGCCCTGCACTGTAACATCCCTGCCGCTGATGCTTATTCCACCTTCAAGATTGGAAACCCATGTCAGCATATCGATGCCCGTTGTATTCAGGCGGATATTAACATTGTATACCCCGGATATATTCTCCACGAGCGGCAGCATGCCGGCTACGCGCTCCAGGTTCAGTGAAGTAATATCTAACGCCACATTAATTCCCGGAATTTTTCCTTCGGTCAGTGTTGTTTTTCCTAGAACATGAGCACCATAAACGTCAGCCCGCACCCCTTCGATATTCAATGTATGTTCATTAATATCCCCCCGAACATCCACGGCATCTGCAATAAGATTCTTATATTTAAAATGCCCAAAATGCAGGCGATAATTGGCATTGAGAAGTTCAAGCCAATGGAAATCAAAGCTATTGCGCGGCCATATTATGTCCGGTTGATTTTGCGTAGCAGTGGCAGCAGTGACGTCAGAGGGATTTTTGCTTAGATTAAAAAACGTCTCTGTATCCAACGTATCCGCAGCTACATCCAATTTAACGCGCGGCAGCGTTTCAGACACGTCCATTGTAACTCCGCCTGTCAGTTCCGAACCATTATAGCTTGTCTTGACGTCATCAAGCTCAATCTTATTTGCTGTAGCAACCAGCTTTAAACTTGTCTTGCCTCGTATTGCTCCATTTAAAGTATATTGATCCATTATCGTGTTTAGTTGCAGGTCATATCCCAGCTGTTTAAGCCATTGGGATAATATGCCATCCTTATTTGCCATCGGATTATCGTTTGAAAATGATGTACTCCAGTTATCCAGTCCCCATAACTTAATAAAGTGGTCTAGGTTGATACCACCAATTTCCAGAGCTGCTTCCAGTTTTGTGCGATCGCCAAATTTAGCGATTATGCCCCCTATAATCCCCATATTCTCAATGCGTGCAGTTATCTCGGAAAGCCTGATATCCGTAGACGAAATAACCGCATTGGTTTTAATGCGGAAGCGTTTGAAATCATCAGGAGGAAGTGAAAAACTGCGGGATTTAAAAAGCTGCAGCATCTGAGCAAAATCATCTCCTGCAGCATCCAGCTGTCCTTCCAGGGTAAAGCCCTGGTATCCCTCTTTTCCAATACCAGCAAATATCAGGCGTGATGTGCCAGGCAACAAAGAGGAAGCCTGCGATATTGTCATTTCTCCACCCGTAATATCAAAATCAAGGTGGGTATCTTTTAGATGCTGATTATTATAAACAATATCATTGAACTTAACATTGCCTGCAAGGGTAATGTTATTCCAGAATGAATCGGGTGATGTATAAGAGGATGTTGGAAAATCGGTTTTGGGTATTTCATTATCAGTTTTTGCACTGCCGAATAAAGCGCTTCCAAATATTGTTTCTAAATCAAGGGCATCAATTGTGCCCTGTAGATTCACATGCTTAAGCTGCACGATTTCAGCCTGAAGGGCACCCTTTATAATGCTGCCGGCAAAAGTGATATTAGGTAATATGATTTTATTATCTTGTGTAGCAATCTTGCTTGTCAGTTGAAAGGGGAGCGGTTTAGTACCTTCTGTTGCTTTCTTAGCAAGCTTGCCTGTATCCTTATTTAAAAGATTTATCCAGGTTGCAATATCATCCGTTTCAAAACGTAGATCGCCATTTACAAAGCCACTTTTTGTAATGCCAAATGTGCCATCGTACGTTAATGATGTTTTCCCACTACTGATATTGATATTGGCTGATGCGCCATTTGACGAAATAAGCTGAGGTAAATCAATATGCGCAGAAATTATAAATGGCTTACCCAAATACGATAAAGTTACGTTAAGAACATTTTGTTTTTTCTCACTATTGCTATAATTGCCGTTAATATTGCTGTATTCCACTACAGTCCCTGCAATGGAATCGGTATAATGTATGGCAGCATCTGAGAAAGAGAGATTAGATATTTTTAAGACAGAGCTTAATTCGAGTGGTTTTTCTGTCTTGGCCTCTGTGCTGGCTATAGCCTGCCAACTCATCTGGTCGTTTTTCATGCGCTCCAACTCTATAGCTACGCCATTTATCTTTACATCTTCCAGAACAGGTTTTTTACTAAATAGGGAGAGTAAAGAAGGGCGAACCTCAAGTAATTGTATAGTAAGCAAAAAAGGAGAAGAGGCATTAGGCGCATTATGAACAAAAAGATAACTTATTGTCATATGCGGCAGGGGAAACATCTGAAGATTTGTCTCCCCCTGAATCTCCATATTGAGACCTGTCGCTAATTTAAACGAATGAATGACTTCGTTTTTAATAGCTTCTTTATCGATAAAAACCGGAACTAAGGAAGCCTCTAAACCAAGCATCAAAAGAATAACAAGACCTGCAATAAACTTCTTATTATTCAGTTTAGGCCAGTGTAAAGACTTCCAGTAATCCTGCATTGGTTACTCTTTTTTGTTTTTCTTTTTGGTTTTGGATTGTTTCTTAAGGCTAGATTCCTGATCGTCTTCATCCAGCTCCTCAATAAGAGCTTCGGCTTCCTCTTCTTCAACGTTGCCAACCAACCCTTTATCGCCAGCATTTAATTCCTCAATGATACTCTCATCATCTGCATCATCTTCGTTAAGAGGTTGTTCTGCGGCCATCTCTTCTAATTCACTGATACCCTGCAAATTTTCAATATCATCAACATCTTCCATTTCAGCGACGTCCCCCATATTGTCGCCTGTATCTTCATCCACCTGTTTTTTATCTTTTTTCTTTGATGCGGCTTTCTTGGCAAGAATGGTAGGGAGTATATGCGCTTTCTTTTCTTCAGGAGCGTCACGTTTGGTTATTTTACGCTTAGTGCGCACCAGCGCCGCTGGATCAAAATGATGATTACATTTAGGACAAGTGGCGGGGGTCTTATTCAAATCATAGAAATGCGCGCTGCAGCTAGGACAGTTACGCTTTGTACCCCAAGATGAATTTATCACGGTAGACTCTCCTTAATTAGGATTTATTATAGATTTTCTATACAGTACGTATAATTGAACTTTCTATTTCATTCAATTTTTGTATGGTCGTTTTTAGATTAAATTGCAAGCGCTACCCTCAAGCGTTACCTCAAGAAAGATAAGGAATATTTGTGACGTCGTCCTCAGCACTTCCTATGCAATCATCTCCTAGCAAGTCATTAAGGGGAAAGGCGAGCATACCGGGTGATAAATCTATATCGCATCGCGCGTTGATACTTTCGTCACAAGTCATTGGAAATACTCAGATAGATGGACTTTTAGAAGGAGAAGATGTTTTAAGGACTGCAAAGGCACTTGGTTTGCTGGGAGTTAACATAAAGCGTGCATCTTCTCATACATGGCAGGTGCAGGGCGTAGGAGTGGGAGGCTTGTCTGAGCCTGGCGATGTGCTGGATATGGGCAATTCGGGAACAGGAACACGCCTAATGATGGGGCTTGTAGCCCCCTACCCGTTTACCAGCTTTTTTACCGGAGATGATAGTTTGCGCGGGCGGCCCATGAAGCGGGTTATGACGCCGCTGGAACATATGGGCATCAGGTTTACAGCACGCGAGGGAGGAAAACTGCCTCTTGCGGTTTTTGGTACTTCACAAACCTTACCCATTGAATACACGCTTCCGGTAGCCTCAGCACAGATTAAATCGGCCATATTGCTCGCTGCTCTTAATACAGCCGGCAAAACCACTGTCATTGAGCCAGAAGCCACACGTGATCATACTGAACATATGCTGCGTTACTTCGGCTGGCAGGTTGAAACAACAAAACTATCGGGCGGTGCGCTTTCGATTGCAGTGACAGGCCACCAAAACATTCCTTCGTCAGACCGGCAGATTACCGTACCGGGTGATCCTTCATCGGCAGCGTTCCTTGTGGTTGCAGCACTCATTATTCCAGGTTCGGATATCGTTATTTCCCATGTTGCTATTAATCCTCTGCGTATAGGCCTCTACAATACTTTGCGTGAAATGGGTGCATCTATTACCTTTACCAACCACCGCGTGAGCGCCGGTGAAGAAGTTGCAGATATCCAGGTTCGCCATAGTGAATTAAGAGGCGTTACAGTGCCTGCCGAGCGCGCCCCCTCCATGATTGATGAATATCCCATACTGGCTGTCGCCGCGAGTTTTGCCAAAGGCAAAACCGTAATGAAGGGCCTGGGCGAACTTAAGGTCAAGGAAAGCGACCGGCTTGCCGCCATAGAAAATGGATTAAAATTGTGCGGCGTAGCCTATGATACAAAGAATGATGTGCTGACAGTAAGCGGAAATGCCCAGCCTCCTCAGGGAGGAGCTGTTATTCAAACGCATTACGACCACCGCATCGCAATGAGCTTTCTGGTCATGGGCATGGCAAGCAAGCAGCCTGTGCATATTGATGACGGCAGCTCGATCAATACAAGCTTTCCCGGATTCGCTGAACTTATGAATAGCCTTGGAGCAGGCATAACTGTAGCAACAGCGCCCAAGCCGGTATTACAAAAAATGCCGGCGCTTACCATTGCTATTGATGGTCCGGCATCGTCAGGCAAAGGGACGTTAGCGCGCCGCCTTGCTGAAAATTTTGGCTATTTATACCTTGATACGGGCAGCATTTACCGTGCGGTAGGGCTTAAACTCATTTATTCGGGTAAAGATCCTTATGATAAAAGAGCCGCAATTGATGCTGCCATGGGGTTAAGCGAACAGGATCTTGCCAATCCGCGCCTGCGTCAGGAGCGTATTGGTCAGGCAGCCTCCATCATTTCCGCCATACCTGAAGTGCGGTCTGTATTGCTGGATTTCCAACGCCGTTTTGGAAAAAACCCAAAAGGTGCGGTGCTTGATGGCCGCGATATTGGCACCGTCGTCTGCCCTGATGCTGATGTTAAGATCTTTATCACAGCCAGCCTTGAAACACGCGCCAAACGACGTCACAGGGAGTTGCAGGGTGAAGGAATTGAGGTTGTTTATGAATCCGTATTGGAAGACTTGCGTGAACGTGATGAACGTGATGCGCAACGCTCTGTTGCACCGCTCATTCCTGCAACCGATGCAATTGTAATCGACACCTCCCATCTAGATGCCGACACGGTATTTTTGCAGGTAGTCAATATTATCCGGCAAAAGTATTTTAGTAGTAAGATCGCATAAATCCGATTAAAAGAGTATCATGCTAATATATCCTAAACATATACGATATTTTATCTGCATGATTGTGCTTGGCAGTCTTGTGGTTGGATGCGGTCACAGCGACACACCGCTAAAAAACAATACCGGGAATTCCCTTTCCAATAATGAAAGCCTAACCATCAGGCTTGCGCGCGTCACTGAGGCAGGCGGTAATGTTGGCGCGGCAGAAAAACTCTATAAGCAAGCCGTAGAACAATCTGGGAATGCGGTCTTTACGCGGCTGGAACTGGCAGAATTCTATAAACGCCACAATAATAATGCAGGCGCCATCAGCGCGCTTAAAGATGCATCCGATAGTGAGCCCAACAACACTGATATACTGCGTGATCTTGCCAATACCTATATCAACGCTGATCAGCCAGACAAAGCATTGTCCTGTCTGGATAAAGCTATTACCATTACTCCTAATAATGCACTGCTTTATAATAGCAAAGGAGTGGCACTTGATTCGCTTGGCCAATATTCAGAAGCGCAAAAATCATATGAAAAAGCTGTTGAACTGAATCCCAATGATAGAATGACATTTGATGCCAATCTTTCCATGTCGTATATTTTATCAGGTGAATATGATACGGCAATTGGCTTATTGCGCCCGCTACTTAATGCATCAGACGTTACGCCCACCATCAGGCAGAACCTGGCGCTGGCTTATGGATTCAAGGGAGAAAGCGATAAAGCTCTGAAGCTTGGGCTTAAAGACCTTACTCCCGAACAGGCCGAAGAAAATGTTAAATTCTACCGTCTGGCTGCGGCACAGAATAAACACAAAGCACCCCCCAAAACAATGCATGTAGAAAATAAAGTACCCGCTGCAGCTCCTGCTCCTCAGGAAGATGAGGAGTATCCGCCCTCTGCTGAATTACAAAATCCAATGCCATTGAAAACAGCCGCAACTCTGCCGCCTGAACCGAAACCGGCACAAGAAATAAAAGAATCCCCCGCACCCATTTCAACCGTTAGCAGTTCTTCGGTAGCCAGCATTGCAAGCAAAGCAACGGATATAACTTTACCGATTCCTGTTTTAAAACCCGATAGATTATAAACACTACCGTACATTGGCGCTGCTGGGACTGCCCATACTCGTACCGCGCAGATTATCAATGGATCGGATAATCGCCGGTGACAGCACCACAATAAATAAAGTGGGCAATATGAAAACAATCATTGGCAGCGTCATAATTGCGGGGAGCCGCGCAGCTTTCTGCTCGGCGCGCAACATACGCTGTTCACGGAATTCAGCAGCCAGGACACGCAGGGCCTGCGCAATGGGCGTGCCATATTTTTCCGTTTGAATAAGCACTCCGACAATACCGCGTATTTCTGCCATATCTACACGTTCCGCAAGATTGCCAAGCGCTTTCTTGCGATCGGGTAAAAACCCCAATTCAATCGACGTTATACTGAGTTCATCCGCCATTTCAGGATAGGTGTTGGCAAGTTCACGTGCAACGCGGTCAAGCGCAGCAGCAAGGCTTAAGCCCGCCTCTGAACAGATCATGAGCAGGTCAAGCGTATCGGACAAAGCTTTCTGAATGGCATAATAACGCTTTTGTTTTGCATTAGTGACAATAACGCTGGGTAATTTAAGCCCCATGTAAATGCCGCCTACAAAAATAAATATATTTCTCTTGGAGGCCATAAGATTGGAAAAGTCTATATCAAGAAATATCAGGCCAAGTGCAAATGCCACAATCGGACAAACCAATTGAAAAAAGGCAAAAATAAAAATTGCATCCTTGGAGCGGTAGGCGGCGCTAATAAGCAGGCGGTTGATTCTGCCCACCTGTGATTTTTGCAGAAGATTCATTTTGTTCACAACGGCGCGAATCAGGGCAATCCCTGTGCGCTGGGTATTTTTCTTGGCGCGTTTACGCGGCGCGGTAATCTGCGCTTTAAGATGGGCACGCCGCTCTTCCAAGGCTTTTACGCGCACAGCAAATTTATTATGATATAGAAAACTTTTCGTCAGAAAGAATAGCACTGCAAGCGCCATCAATGCGGCAAGCAAAAAATAAACATCATCGGCTTCGAGTCCAGGAAGAAAAGACGTCATATCTCAAACCTCGACATTTTAAACATAATGCCTACTCCCAGTAATAAGCTGGTTACAGCGATTCCTGCTGCAACATGGCCGCGAACATCATAGATAAAAGGATCAAGATAATTGGGAGTGGTAAAGAGCAATGCAGATATTACCAGAAAAGGCAATGAACCTAAAATAAGAATGGAAGCCTTTGCCTCAGATGACATCGCCTTGATTTTCATCTGCATCATGAACCGTTTACGCAGTACATCCGCAAGGTTATTCAGCACCTCGGAAAGATTGCCGCCGGTTTCACGCTGCAGAATAATAGTGGTTACAAAGAAATTAAATTCAGTGGATTGTAATTTTACCGCCATATCCTGCATGGATTTTTCAACCGGCACCCCAAGGCGCACCGCCTCTCCCATACTGGCGAATATTCCACCTATGGGCTGTTCCATTTCCAACCCTACCATGTTCATGGACTCTGTCACCGGCAAACCGGAGCGAAGTCCTCTTACTATAAAATCAATAGCATCGGGAAATAGCTGAAGGAATTTCTTAACGCGCCTGTTTCCTTTTATACCTATAACAACATGAGGCAAAAACAGGCCGATAAACAGGCCCAGGGTAACACCCATGACAATATTACCATTTATAAAAATTATACTGCCGGCAATGCCAACACAGGCCAATAAACAAAACACCATATATAACTCAGGCGATATAGTTGCACCGGCGCGCTCCAGGCGCGCGCGCACAACAGCCTGCGTAGGCAGATGATTGAGAATCTTGCTCACAGCAAGCATCATACCTCCATGTGATTTCCGCCTGAGAAATAATGTATCTGATGATTTCTGCTGCTGCGTAGTTTGTTTTTTAGCCGTAACTCTCACGAGACGCTTTTGAATGCGTGTTCTTCTTCCCGATCCCCAGAAAAAAAATACCAACCCCAGAAATAGCAGCCCTCCCAGAGGAATTAATAGCTGAAAGAGAGTATCATTGCTCATATTTACATTGCCTCAAGCAATGCCTTATCAAGGCCAAAATAGGCTGCTGTATGGATAAAATGCGGGCGTAAACCGGTGGATTTGAATTCACCGATTAACCGTCCTTTATCGTCTTCTCCCTGAAATTCAAAATGGAATAAATCCTGCGTGACAATCACGTCGCCTTCCATGCCCACCAGTTCCGTTACATGAGTAATGCGCCTCACGCCATCGCGCATGCGGCTAATCTGCACGATTAAATTGACAGCGCTGGTAATTTGGGTGCGCACGGCTTTGCTTGGCAGATTAATACCCGCCATTCCCACCATATTTTCAAGACGGGTAAGCGCTTCGCGCGGCGTATTGGCATGTAATGTACCCATGGAACCATCATGGCCTGTATTCATGGCCTGCAGCATGTCCATGGCTTCCGGTCCGCGCACCTCGCCTAAAATAATGCGATCCGGGCGCATACGCAGGGCATTCTTCACCAGATCACGCATGTTGATCTCGCCCTCTCCCTCCAGGTTGGCCGGTCTTGTTTCAAGGGGAACGACATGTGGCTGCTGCAATTGCAATTCAGCGGCGTCTTCAATAGTAACTATGCGCTCCCCATGATCAATCAATTGCGAGAGCGCATTAAGCAAAGTGGTTTTACCGGAACCGGTACCGCCGGAAATAATAATATTGAGCCTCACCGCGCCGGCAATTTTCAATACCTTGCATACATTCTCAGAGATGTTGCCCTGCGCCGCCATAATATCGAGAGTAATTTTTTTCTTGGAAAATTTACGTATTGAAATACTGCACCCGCGTATGGCAAGCGGCGGTGCTATAACGTTCACGCGGCTGCCATCCATAAGGCGCGCATCGCATATGGGACTTGATTCATCCACGCGACGCCCCACTGCCGTCACAATACGCTGCGCAATGCTCATCACATGCTGGTTATCGCGAAATTTTATATCCGTAAGTGTTAGCTTACCCTTACGTTCAACATAAACCTGGCTGGCGCCATTGACCATGATATCGGTAATGCTCTCATCCTGAAGCAGTGGCTCCAGAGGGCCCAACCCAAGCATGTCATCCACAATCTGATTGGCAAGCTGCTGTTGCTCCACCTGATTGAGGAGCAATTTCTGCTCCATCACAATTTCACCGATAATATCAATAATCTGGCGCTTTAAATCCTCACGCGGCAACCGGGATGCCGTAGAAAGATCAATCTGCTCCATAAGAAGCGTATATATTTTATCTTTTGTTGTGGAAGCTTCCGCCGATACCTTATTTGAACCAGCGTCTGAGTCTGATGGCAGAGATACCGGCTTTAATCGATCTTCAGCAGCTTTATTAGCCGAACTTGCGGCAGCAGGCTTGCTGGCATCATTAGCTGGGACCGCAGGCTGAACCGTTGCCGGTTGCGATACGGCAGTAGATGCGGCATCTCCTGTACTACGACGGCCAAACATAACCATTTATTTTCCTCCCTTGAAGAGAGAAAGAAGCTTATCCAATTTTTTAGGCGGCGCTTTAGGCTCCAGGCCTTCAACAAAACGCTCTGCCAAAGCATGCATCACTTTGGTTGCAGGGGTATTTTTAGTTGTTTCTGCCAATACTTCGCCTGCCGTAGCGGCTATCTGCGCGTCTAGCACAAAAGGAATATTATATTCCATTTTAAGACCAAGGCCTTTTTCAAACTCCGCCTGTGGCAATTGATGTTTTCCTGCCAGGCCAACGCGGTTTGCCACGAATATGGGAGCGCCTACCTTGAGCACGTCGCGGCAATATTCAAGATAACGCAACGATTCACGCAACCCCATGATCGTATATTCCGTGACACATATAATGTGGTCAGAATGCTTAAGAGCATGACGTGTAAAAGGCGTAAGCGTGCGCGGCACATCCACAACAATGTGGGAAAATTTAGGTTTAATCTGCTTAAACAGGGATTCTGCCGCAACATCACTGGCGGCAATATCTTCTTCCAATGACTCTTCTGTGCTTAAAATTGAGAGGTAGTCATCTATCCTCACCATTACCCTGTCTAAAAATAATCCATCAATGCGATCAGGCTTTTCCAGTGCGTCACGCAGGCCTTTTCCCGGTTCAAGATCCAGCGCAAGAGCAACGGTTCCAAGTTGCGGATCAAAATCAAGAAGCGCTGTTTTCTGATGCAGGCTGTTTGCAAGAATCCATGCCGTATTTACAGAAACGGTTGTAGCCCCTGCTCCACCGCGTGAACCAATAATGGTTATGACTTTAGCATCTTTCTTTGCCGTTGATGATACAGGGGCAATCTCTATCACAGGAACTTCTGCCGCTTTGCGATACGCGGCCTCAAGCGCAAGCAAGGTAAATGGTTTTAAAAGATAACTGGATATTCCCACCTCGACAAGCCAGCAGTAAAAACTGTATTCATTTACCTTGCCCGATACGATAACTTTTATGGTGGGATCGCATACATCGGCCAAGCGGTCAAGGGCAGCAGGGGCAGTTTCCGAAGAAGCAATATCCACACACAATACATGGGGAGAGGTGTGCGACTTAAGAAATTCCGCTGCAGTATCAATATCACCTTGATGAATTACACTTTCTTCCCAGCCCTGACTTTTGGCAAACTGCTTCAGCGTTTCGGCACTTACGCTGTCATTGGTAAATGCTAAAAATGCAGGCCGAACTCCATGTTCTTTAGTGATTCCTCCTGCTTGTATGTTTCCTGAACTACTCATCGAGCGTGCAAATCATAAAATATTATGGGGAGCCGCTAATCGATCCAAGACTGGAAACATTACTTGAATTCGCAGTTGCAGCCCCAGCAGAAGAACTTGGCGTACCAGCACTCATGCTTCCGATAGGCATAGGAATCCCCGCATTGTATTTTTGGACAGAAATACTGTCACGCACAGGGCTCATACTATCAGTTCCGTTGCCATGTTCAAGATCAGCGGGATTAGTAAGCTGCACTGCAATATTGTTTTCATAAGAACAGCCGAAGCCACTCGCACGCGTATTATTATAATTTGCGATTGAATTTTTGCTCCAGTCTGGACAAGGAGCAGGAGGAATTATTTTATCATACTGCACTGCCACTATAATTGTATGTCCATCACTACCAAAAGCTTGCTGCAGATGAATAACCTCCGGGGCGATTCCTGCATGTATCAAATATTTTTTTATCTGTTCTGCATGCTGCTCAGCCTCTGAATTCATATCATCCGTCATAAGTCCCACATAGGAGATGCCAGCAGATGGCAAGGATTGCACAAATATGCGCAGCGCGTTAAATTCCGTATCGGTAAGATGCTTTGCATGTTCTTCATACACAACCGGATGCGAAAGCAGCTCTGTTTTAACACGGGCAAATTCAGGCTGCGGCGCATTGCATGACGCAAGCACTACAGAAGCAAACACAGGCAATAGTATGGCTATTATTTTCTTAAATTCCTGCATTAGCATGAACAATGCCCCTGATGTTATTTTAATATATACCCTACCGGCCCGTTTAACTTAGGTGATTCAGCAGCAGTATTATCATGGGCTGCGGCGTCTTCATCGGTTCCCGGTGCCTGCTCTTTATAAAGCTTGCCCATTAAGATGCGCTCGCCGTCACTGGACATCACCAGTCCCTGCGTAGGATCACGCAAAGTCTTGTCTTCATCAACCGCTTTTACAACATAAGGGGTGACTATAATAACCAGTTCGGTCTGGTTATGTTGAAACTGGCTGGAACGGAATAACATTCCCAATATGGGCAAGTCACCCAGGAAAGGGAATTTGGTAATATCGTTACTGCGATCATTTTCCAGCAACCCTGCAATGGCGAAGCTTTGCCCGCTGCCAAGCTCTACAGTCGTTGAAGCCTTGCGTGTAGTAAGCGCAGGAATATTAAAGCCTGCATCCTGCACCGCGCCTGTTTGCGAAAGCGAGCTAACCTCAGGCGCTACGGTAAGACTGATACGATTCTTGGCTAATACGACGGGAGTAAAGTTAAGACTTACACCATAGGGCTGATAGGCAATGGAAATCTGAGCCGTTCCACCTGCGCCGCTAACAGAAGGTACAGGAAATTCGCCACCCGCCAGGAAGCTTGCCGGCTGGCCCGATTGAGTGGTCAATGTGGGTTCAGCAAGCGTGGTTACAAGACCATTATCTTCCAGCGCGTCAATAACCCCGTTGATATTATTATATTGTCCACTCAGCGTGTCCTGCGTACCATTACGGGTCACCAGGCCGGTGGCCGGATCAAGTATAGTGCGGCCGGTAAGCGCGCCAAATACAAACCCCTGAGAGCTGGCAAGATTCTGCAGGCTGATACCAAAATTCTTAAGGGTTGAACGATTAACCTCAGCGATTTTTACCTTAAGCATCACCTGATTAGACCCCAGAGGACGCAACATATTGATAAGCGTCTGTTTGTCTTTTACAAAAGGCGCGGCAAGACGGCGGATGTCTTCTGCCTGCAGTGGCGAGCTGACCTCTCCGTTCATAACCAGCGCACCATCCACAGATTGAAAATCCACTTTTGCATCCGGTATTATGGCTTTGAGTGCTTTGTTAAGCTTACTTATATTGTGCGTTACTGTTACTACCGCCCGCAATATTTCATGGTCCTTGGAATCCACGGCAAATACCGTCGTCTCACCAACTGATTTGCCGTTTATATACACCAGTGAAGGCGAAACCACCTGCACATCCGCTATGGTTGGATCAGCGGCAATCACTGCAGAAGCCGGTGAAGACAGACGCACCAGCTTGCCTTTACTTACTTCTAAAGTATAGGTTTGTTCCTGAATGGCATCCTCTTCCTCCACTGCGCGCACGCCTCCTGGGAAAGAAGCAAAGCCAATGGCAAACATAAGCATGAATGCTCCGCAGCTATTGATATAGGGATTACGAATTATAGTATTCATTTCTGCCCCTGATGAAAATCTATCTGTTCTGTAGTATTTCCATGATAGACACTCACTTTAGAACGCACTTCGCTCTTATCTCCCATGAGCCTGCTTACATCATTATTGGTAGAATAGGTTTCATCGGGGTTGCCGATAAAATCGGAACTGGCAAGCCCTGCATCACTTTTCTTGGTCTGCTTACTTGCATTATTTGCAAGGCTGCGCAGACTAACCGATATCGTTCCCAAATTAGTCGCCACATTGATCATTTCAACCTGCTTTGGGGTAACCTCAAGTGTGATGGTCTTGGCCACCACCGCCTTATTATCTGGATTGTTCAGCATCTGGTCGATAGCAAGCACCCGCACATCTTCAATAAAGGTTTCACTCGCAAGCACATCCGAACCGCCATCCTTCAAAGGAATTCTATGTGTCAAAATAAGATCAACCTTGTCACCAGGAAATATAAACCCGGCATTGCCGGAAGTCAAAGTAACTGCAATGGAAACTGCGCGCATACCGGGCGTTAATACGGCGGACATAAAGCCCCCCTCATTAGCGCGAACAATAGAAGCAGCCGTAATGGGTTCGCCAACCAAGATAGTGCGGCGGGCAACTCCACCGTTGAATTCTTCAATCTTGTGAACTTCAGGGGTTATAAAAGATGGCGTTATACTGCTTTGCACCCAGTCCGCCCATGCTAATTGCTTGTCTGCATGCACGAACGTTCCTGCTGCAATCTCCGAAGAAGCTACAAGCACTTTTGCCCCCCCCACAGCAACAGGCTGGGCACGATTTTTTACGACAACAGCAGTCACTATCGCAAACACCACGGCGACCACCAACAATATCAGTGTGCGTCCATTCATAATATTACTGTAATACTAAATTATTCATGGAAAATGATAGGCCAAGTATAATTAAGAAATAGTTAAGCGTTGCACATGGCTTTTATTATTATTTTTATTACCATAATTTGTGGCAATTATAGCACATTCGCTCCCGGCAAAAAAGATGGGGTTATAAAATTATCCGACTGCTTTTTTGAGCGTTGAAACCGCTACCGGAGGCGAAAAAAGATACCCCTGAAAAAGGTCCACATCCACCTTAAGCAATTCACGATGAACCGCTTCAGTTTCAACACCTTCGGCAAGAATTGTAACCCCCGATGCATGGGCCATATGGACCAATTCTTTTATAATTTTTTGTTCTGCTATTCCCTGCGCGCCACGGACCAGATTAATATCAAGTTTAATAAAATCCGGTCTAATTGTTTCAAGAATTTTCTTGGCAATTGCCACAGAGGAAATATCATCCAAAGACAATGAATACCCTTTGGATCGGCAATAATCAAAAATTGCTTTCATATGCATAATATCGCGGGGCGCTTCCGATTGAGTAAAATCAAGTACGATTTGCTTTGCAGGCATGCCATTATATTTTGCCGCTTCAGTAAGACCCTCGAGATATTTCTCTGGGCGGTGAATGAATCCCGGCACAAAATTAATAAAAAGAAATCCTTCTAAATCACTATCTATAAAAGAAGTAATTGCCTTTACATGGAGGTGCCTGTCGAGAATATATTCAGCACTAAGCCCCCTGCTCGCTTCAATTATCTTGCCGCCGCCAATAGGCTCCTTGTCCGTTTCCACCCTGGCAAATGCTTCATAGCCAAAGACTTTGCCGCGCTTATCAAGCACCGGCTGCATGTATGATACCACGCGATCTTCAATCATAGCATTTCCAAGCCATAAACTATCTGCCAGGAAATTGATTGCAGCCACGGATTTGCGGGCATAGCTGAATTCTTCAAAACCAGGCTGGGCTTCAGCCGGAATTAAAGCAATCTCAACCTGTTGTTCAGCTTCATGCTTTGCTAATATTTCGCGTACAGCTTTCCATGCGGCGTCCCAAGGATGAGCAAGACGCATTATAAAGGCATTGCCCAAAGCAGGCACAATTTGCATGCCGCTTGCAATAAGGTCGCTCTGCAATGCTGTATTATCACTCAAAGGGAATACCGCCAGCCAGTAGTAATGGGACTGGTTATAAGGAAGATTAAAAGCCGATTGCGATTTCTCAGACTGCATGCAGTTCCCACATTTATCTTATGGTATATTTATTTTTAGTATGTCCGACAACTCATTTAATGCACGTTGTGACTCTTCGGCAAGACTTGGATCACGCAGATCCTCTGGCGTGATTCTATCACGATAATTTTTTTCAATCCATCGGCAAAGTTGATCATATAGATTTTCATGCAACCATATCGAAGGAATCACAGCTTGCCGTTCATTTTTATTGAGCACAACGCGCAGTCGCAGACATGCAGGACCACCGCCATTTTTCATACTCTCGCGAACATCCAGATAATGCACTGCCTTTATATGACCTTGCGTTATTAATCTATCAAAACAAATTTTTGCTTTAGTGTTTTCTTCACATTCTTTAGGTGCAATTACCACCATGCCGCCCTTTGGAAGCGTTATGAGTTGGGAATTAAAGAAGTAGGTGCCAACGGCATCATGGATGGGCAATTCTTTTTCACTTATTTTTACTACTATATATCCCGCATCCAGTTTGCCATGAAATCCTTCGTAAGCTTTCTCATGATAAATAAATAATCGCTCATTGCTCATTGCAATGACATCATTATGGAATACGCCTGCGTCTATGGCTTGTGGACTCTGGCATAAAAAAACAGCGTTTTGCGGATCAAGAGAATGCAGCCTTGCGATTGCTTCTGATGCAACCAATGTTTGTCTCGCCGGATATTTTACGCTTTTCCCTCCGTAAACAAATATTTCCGTGCCTTTTGCGGCATGAGACGAACATAGACGCATGTGATTAGCAGCGCCTTCATCGGCAAACGAAGCCTGCGCTGGCAATGGTGGGTGATGAACAAAATGCGGACCAGGAAATATCTGTTTTAAATAATGTGCTGTAGTGGCTGCTTCAATAGAACGATGAAGTTTGCTGATTAAATTGGCAGGAGTAATATGCACTTTACCATCTGCCGTATCGCTACTCGGAGAAATCGTTGCAGCATTAGCTGCCCACATGGAAGAGGCCGAATAAAATGAATGAAGTAATGAATCTGGAACAGTATCCAGTGAGTTAAAGCCTAATTGCTGTAATGCCTGCCAATCGGGACGTGGCTGCGGCGGCATAACCATCTGGGCAATCCCCATATCGCTCAGGAATTTCATTTTGCGCAAGCCCTGAAGCGCTGCCTGCTTGGGATTGGATACAGATAAAGCATGTTTTGCGGAAGCTACATTGCCAAACGACAGGCCCGCATAATTATGGGTAGGACCTATCAGGCCGTCTATGTTGGCTTCTATAGCATTCACACACTGAGACCCGGAGATGGTTTATCAGGAATCACTACTTTCTCCGCTTCATTGGAAGAAACGGGGTAAGCGCAATAATCTGCTGAATAATACGCCGCCGGGCGATGATTACCACTTAACCCTACCCCACCAAATGGCAAATTGGCACTCGATCCTGTCAATGGACGATTCCAGTTCACTACACCTGCCCGCACACGCGCAAGAAAAGCTTCATAATATTCGCGTTTATCGGTAAAGATGCCAGAGGAGAGTCCAAACTTTGTATTATTAGCTTCTTGTATAGCGGCTTCCATATTGGACACACGAATGAGCTGTAATAAAGGGCCGAACCATTCTTTATCTGGTCTATTCTCAATTGAAGTTACATCAAGCAAGGAAGGTGAAAGAAAGGGCAGCGTATCATGCAGCCTTTGCATTTTCACCAGCGGCTTTGCACCCGCTTCAATGAACTCGTCCTGCGCTGCAATCAGTTTATCAGCCTCTTTATTGGAAATAAGCGGCCCCATATAAGGCTCTGGCGTATCATCATAGTTGCCCACCTTAATAGAGTTTATCATAGCAATGAGGGTTTCAATGAACGCATCATTGGCTTTACCTTCGGGCACAATAAGGCGGCGCGCGCAGGTACAGCGCTGGCCAGAAGTCATGTAGGCCGACTGAACCGTCCAATATGCGGCCGCCTTCGCATCAGTAACATTATGCACCACCAGCGGATTATTGCCGCCCAGTTCAAGCGCCAGGATTTTGTGGGGCGTGCCGGCGAATTGCTTATGAAGAATCTGTCCGGTATCGCTGCTGCCGGTAAAAAATACACCGTCTAATTCAGCATGTGCCGCCAGTAACTTGCCAGTCTCACGCTCACCTTGCACCAAATTCACCACACCGGCAGGCAACCCCGCTTCATGCCAGCATTCAAGTGTTTTCTCCGCTACCAGGGGTGAGAGTTCACTGGGTTTAAATACGACAGCATTACCAGCAAGGAGTGCCGGAATAATATGGCCATTGGGCAGGTGCGCTGGAAAATTATAGGGGCCATATACTGCTACTACCCCGTGCGGTTTATGACGCAATGCGGTTTTAAATCCCTGAGCATCACCAAATTTTTCACCGGTACGTTCATGATAGGCCTGAAGGCAAAAATTGAGCTTGCCAATCATGGCGCCGATTTCCGTGCGTGCATCCCACAATATTTTACCGGTTTCCTGTGCCAATGTTACAGCAAGCGATTCTTTGCGGGTTTCAAGGACAGATTGAAACTTTTTTAAAATGGCTATCCGTTCATCAAGCGCGGTCATTGACCATGAAGCAAATGCCTTGCGCGCGGCAAGAAATGCAGCATCAATATCCTGTGCAGAGGCGGCGTGCCCTTGCCAGATCACAAGTCCTGTTGCAGGATTAAGCGAAGTAAATATCGCACCATTTCCCACCTGCCACTTCCCATTAATATACTGCATGCCATGATTCATATTTTTCCCTTTTTATGATGCATAACGCACCTTATCCCCTATATCGACTCCAATAATTTTTGCTGTTTCCGGTGTAATGGCAATTCCCTCACCTTCTTTTTCAACACTGCCAAAAGCAATCGTGAAATCTTTTAAACGCGTATTGCAAATCATAGTAGGCTCAGAGGATGTTTTGCGAATCGCTTTCACTTCTGCATTAACACTTTTGCGTACAGTGCGTATATTCACCCGCTCAGCCTGCACTGTAGGACCAGCATCAAACAAATCCACATAGCCTTCATAGTGGAATCCTTCAGCCTTAAGCAATGCCAGGGCGGGTTTAGAGGCTTCCAAAGGCACCCCAACAATTGCCTGCACTTCGGGCGCAAGCAGATTCACATAAATGGGATAGCGCGGCATCAGATCCGCAATAAACTGCGCGCCCTGCGTTGCATATATATAATCAGCCTCTTTAAATCCCATCTGGAAAAAATGCTTGGCAAGATTGTCATAGAACGGTGAATTCCCATCTTTATCCTGCACGCCGCGTATTTCCGAAATCACTATCGCAGAAAAAAGTTGCGGAAATTCCGCCATAATCAAATAGCGGCTGCGGGAAAGCAATTTGCCGATGCCATCACGGCGATAATCGGGATGCAGGAATAATGATCCTATCTCGGTTGCATCGGTATAGTCGTTTACCATATGTAGCACCTGGTGGAGCGAATAGATACTCAACCCCGCCGAAGCTTGCGTAATGGTAGACAGTTTATAAGAGTAGAACGGCCGCGTCAGCCCTACATGCGCCACAATACCCGCGGTGCCTGCTAAGCGCTTCTTCTCCATATCCTCAAGCACAAAGAGAAAATTTTCCTGCCTTGGATGAATGGGATTGCCTTCGAAACTGTGCACTGCATTTTGTATTTTTTCATGCAATATATCGGCGGCATGGGGTAGTGACGACATGCCGATGCCGGCAATCTTGGCGAGCGCCAGTATTTCTGCATGATCACCTAATTGTACGGGCCTGACTCTAAGCATGGTATAACTTCAATCCACAATATTTGGCATAATGCCTAAAATCTTTGTCACGCGTGATAAGCGGCACATGGCTATCAATACAAGATTGAGCTATAAATGCATCCGCAAGCCTTGCTTTTAGGCGACGCCCAAGCAATAACCTTCTTGTTTTTGCTGCACGCTGCCAAAATCCTTCATGAATTTCTAGAACGGGCAGTCCAAGTATAAACAACTCAGCCTTTGCACTGATTACAGGGTCACTAAGTAATTCTGTAACGACTATCGGCGGCAAAATAAGTTCAGAAGATTCAATTGCATGCTTAATTGCCTTTGTGTCTGCCGATTCCTCGCCAACAAAAAACGCAATAATGGAAGAACTGTCTGCCCCAATCATTCTCTATCGTAGCGTAAGGTTTCCAATGAATATTTCGGTTTTACCTTACCCTGTAATGCCAGTAATCCTTTATACGCGCGCTCATGCGCAAGGCGTTTCAAACCTTCACGTATGGTTTCGGTGACGCCTTTGCCGGTTTCTTCCATTGCGGTATCAAGCAATTCTTGGGGCAAATGCACAGTAACTTTGCGTGTGTCCAACATATGGCTTATTATGCCATAATGGATTATGGCAGTCAATACTGTAAATATGCCCTAAATGATTCCCTTAGGCGCTTTATACCTAACTTCAATTCTTTTTCGGTTACAGTAAGCGGAGGCATGAGGCGCAGCACATTAGGGCCGGCTTGCAGTATCAAAAGTCCATGTTCACGCGCCACCTCTATAATATCACCGGCTTTGCCCTGCAAATTATCCCGCAGCTCCGCGCCAATCATCAGGCCGCGCCCGCGAATTTCCTTAAATATCTTAAATTCCTTATTAATGGCAGCCAATGCTGTCCGCAATTCCTTACCACGTGTTTCCACATTTTTAATAAGCGCTTTGGATTGCAGTTTCTTGATAACTGTTCCCGCCACAGCCGTTGCCATAGGATTGCCGCCAAAGGTGCTGCCATGCGAACCATACTGGAAAGTATCCGCAGCCTTAAGGCCAACAAGTATAGCCCCTATAGGAAAACCGCCGCCCAAGCCCTTGGCCATCGACACCACATCAGGAACAACGCCTTTCTCATGCTGGTAGGCAAATAATTTACCAGTACGCATCATGCCTGATTGCACTTCATCAAACATAAGAAGCGCGCCCACTTTATCGCATAAAGTGCGCAGGAGCTTTAAATAGCCTGGTTTTGCAGGCGTAATACCGCCTTCACCTTGAATGGGTTCGACGAGAATGGCGCAGGTCTTATCAGTCACTAATTTTGTAATCGCCGCTTCATCATTAAACGGACAATACACAAATCCTTGTGGTAATGGCTCAAATCCCGCTTGGTACTTGGGCTGGGCAGTCGCCGTGACTGTGGTCAGCGTACGCCCATGAAATGAGCCTTGAAAAGTGATGATTTCACGTTTTTCAGGTGAACGGCCTTTATCAGCCGCATATTTGCGCGCAAGCTTAATAGCCGCTTCATTGGCTTCTGCGCCAGAATTACAAAAAAAAGCATATTTGGCAAATCCTGAGGCTTTTACCAGCGATTCTGCCAGCAAGATTGGTGGCTCGGTATAAAATACATTGCTGGTATGCCAGAGTTTTTTTGCCTGGATAATGAGCGCCTTAACTAAATCGGGGTCCTGATGGCCAAGCCCGTTGACTGCAATACCGGAGCCAAAATCAATATAGTCGTTGCCATCAATATCCCAGATATGCGCGCCTTTTCCGCGATCAAGAATAGCCTCGCGAGGTTTATAGGTCGGCAAATAATATTTTTTGCCTTTGGCCACCAGTTCCTGGGTACGCTTGGAATTTTTTTTAATTGTTGTTGTTTTTGACGCGGCGGGTTTTTTTGTCATGTTTATTCCTCTTTTTGAGCACTATACTCTAATGACTATCCCAAATCTATGTGGCTTGTTCTGTCAAATGGAAAATTTGCATTTCTGTGTCTGTTGTGTTACGTGGCCGTATGATTAACAAACCCTTCACCCTTGGGCTTATTCAAATGCGCATGGTGGCTGACACAGCCGCCAACCTCGCACATGCGTGTGAAATGCTCAAAGATGCCGCTAAAAAAGGCGTGCAGGTCGCTTGCCTGCCAGAGTTATTTCGTTCGCCCTATTTTTGTCAGAGCGAAGACCCTGCTGTGTTTGATTTGGCTGAATCCATTCCCGGCCCCACGACGGATGTATTGTCTAAAGTAGCTAAAGAGCATGGCATAGTGATTATAGGGTCGCTGTTTGAGCGCCGCGCCGCTGGCGTCTATCATAATACGGCTGTAGTGCATGATGCAGACGGCAAGCAAGTCGGCATGTATCGCAAGATGCATATCCCTGATGATCCCCTCTATTATGAAAAATATTATTTCACGCCAGGTGATTTAGGCTTCAAGGCATTCGATACGCAGTTTGGCAAAATTGGTACGCTGGTATGCTGGGACCAATGGTACCCGGAAGGAGCCCGCCTTACCGCCATGCAGGGCGCACAGGTATTATTCTACCCCACCGCCATCGGCTGGCATCCCAAAGAAAAAGCCGAGTTTGGCGCGGCACAAGCCGATGCATGGGAAACCATTCAGCGCTCACATGCTATCGCCAACGGCATTTATGTGGCGTCTTGCAACCGCATTGGCCATGAAGGGCCTAAAGACGGCGGGCTGGAGTTCTGGGGCAATTCCTTTATTGCTGATCCGTTCGGGCGAATTCTTGCCAAAGCGTCAAGCGATAAGGAAGAAATTATCACTGCAATAGTTGACCCACAAATTCAGGAAAATACGCGCCGCTGGTGGCCCTTCTTCCGCGATCGCAGGATTGACGCCTACCAGAATATCACCAAGAGATTCGACCAATGACGCTGCGCATGCCCGCTGAATGGGAACGCCAAAAAGCTATATGGCTTGCCTGGCCCCATAATAAAGAAGATTGGCCCGGCAAGTTTGAGCCCATTCCTTATGTTTACGCTGAAATCATCCGTTATCTTACCTTAACGCAGGTAGTGCGCTTGGTGGTAAAAAATGCGCGCCAACAGAAAGAAGTAGCGGCCATTTTAGAGCAAGCACACGCAGATTTGGATAAGGTAGATTTTATAATCGCTCCCACTGACCGCATATGGCTGCGCGACTGCGGCCCGATATTTGTGTATAAAGGAAAAGAACGGGTTCTATTGGATTGGCATTTCAATGCCTGGGCAAAGTATGACAATTGGCATCATGACGATAAAATGCCTGCGCGCGCGCAAAAACATTTAAGCCTGACACGCATCCAGCCTATGCACAAAGACAGACGCGTGGTACTGGAGGGTGGCGCAATTGACGTAAATGGCAAAGGCACATTGCTGACCACGGAAGAATGCTTGCTCAGTAAAGTACAGTGTCGCAATCCCGGCTTTAAGCGCGAAGATTATGAGCAACTGTTCTCCCAATATTTTGGTATTTCCAATGTCATATGGCTGGGCAATGGCATTGTTGGCGATGACACACATGGACATGTTGATGATCTTGCGCGTTTTGTAAACCCAACCACTGTGGTTACGGTAGTGGAAAAAGACAAAAGCGATGGCAATTTTGCATTGCTGCGCGATAACCTCAAACGACTCAAATCAGCGCGCGACCAAAACGGCAAGCAACTTACCGTTGTTGAATTGCCAATGCCCAAGCCCGTTATGTTTGACGGCGAACGCCTGCCCGCCAGCTATGCCAATTTTCTGATTGCTAATGATGTAGTGCTGGTGCCAACATTTAATGACGCAAACGATCGCATTGCGCTTAATATTCTTGCTGAGTTATTTCCGGGGCGCGATGTAGTAGGAATCTATTGTGGTGATTTCGTATGGGGGTTAGGCACAATCCATTGCGCCAGCCAGCAGGAGCCGATATAGTTTAAGAATAATTTTATAAGTATTGGAATGGCCGCACTACCCTCAGCAAACATTCTTCCAACACCGCAAGACATTGTCGAGGCAGCCTCACGTATAAAATCCCACGCCTTCATTACACCGGTTATTCATTTTCCTGAATTGGACCAAATTACAGGCGCGCGGGTTTTTATAAAAGCTGAAATGCTCCAGCGCACGGGCACGTTCAAATTCCGTGGTGCGTTTAACCGGCTTTTGCAGCTTACGGATGAAGAGCGTAAATGCGGGGTGGTGGCCTATTCATCAGGCAATCATGCCCAAGGAGTTGCAGCAGCTGCACAGATTCTTGGAATTTCCGCCACCATTATAATGCCAAGCGATGCTCCGAAAATCAAAATTGATAACACAAAAACTTATGGCGCTACTATTAGGCTCTATGATCGTTATACAGAAGACAGGCATGCCATCGGCCAGGAAGTGGCAAACGAGACAAGAGCCATTCTTGTGCCACCTTATGACGACAAAGACATCATAGCGGGGCAAGGCACAGCAGGCCTTGAATTTATCCAACAAATGCATGCAAAACAATTATCAATCGATACATTGCTCTGTTGTTGCGGCGGTGGCGGCCTTATCGCCGGTTGCGCCCTTGCCTTCTTTGAATTTAGCCCAAACACCGCAATATATAGTGTGGAGCCGGCAGAATTTAATGATATGGCGGTGTCGCTGGCATCCGGCAAACGCGAATCTAACGCAGCAGATGCGCGATCGATTTGTGATGCGTTGCTTGCATCAGAGCCAGGAAAAATTACTTTCGAGATAAATAAAAAGCTCCTTCGCGGCGGACTCACAGTTACCGATGATGAAGTAAAGTCCGCTATCGCTTTTGCCTTCACACGCCTGAAGCTTGTGTTGGAACCAGGCGGTGCAGTAGCCTTGGCGGCAGCGCTCCATAAAAAAATTGATATCAGGAATCAGGTCGTAGGGATTGTCTGTTCGGGTGGAAATATAGACCCTGCGGCGCTTTGTGAATATGTCAATGAAGCGCGATAAAGTGTTACCTGTAAGCAATAGATGGAGAATATCTTCAATAGTTACAAAGAATTATTACAAATTTACATTTTTTTTGTATAGATGGAATATATGACACAGAAAAATGAAGTATTTTCCCGTCCGCTTTCTCCGCATCTGACGATTTATCGTCCGCAGCTGACGTCGATGCTGTCTATTCTTCATCGCATTACCGGCGCGGCTCTGGCTGTAGGTACCGTCGTTCTGATGGGCTGGCTATGGGCAGCTGCTTACAATCCTGAATGTTTTACCGGCATCCACACATTTCTTACCGGCATCATTGGCAGGCTTTTGCTCATTGGCTGGACGTTTGCGTTTTACTTCCACTTTTGCAATGGCATCCGTCATCTTTTTTGGGATATGGGCAAGGGATTTGAAATTCACGTTGCGTATCGTTCAGGTTGGCTGGTGATTGCCGCATCATTGTTCTTTACAATATCCACCTGGATTGGCGCACTGAGCAAAGCGGGGGCATTCTGATGAAAGACTCTATCCGTACTCCTCTCGCAAAAGTTCGCGGTCTGGGTTCGGCCAAAAGCGGTACGAGTCATTTTCTATGGCAGCGCATTACCGCTATTATACTTATTCCCCTCACCTGGTGGTTTATTTATTCCCTGCTGCATATTGCCAATGGTGGAAGTCAAGAATTGGTGATCGCGTGGATGGCATCAAGCGCTAATGCAGCCGCGCTCATCATAATGCTGATGGCGGTGTTTTACCACGCGGCTCTCGGCATGCAGGTGATTATTGAGGATTATATCCATTGCCCCTCCATCAAATTGTCTTCACTGCTACTCAATGCCGTACTTATGTTTGCTTTTGCTATTATCAGCATTCTCGCGGTGCTTACACTGCATTTTCATATGATACCCCAAGGAGTGGCTGAATGACGGCTTCCTATAAAATCGTTGATCATTATTACGACGTCGTTGTCGTAGGCGCTGGCGGCGCAGGTTTGCGCGCCACGTTCGGCATGGCAGCCGCCGGGCTTTCCACCGCCTGCATCTCTAAAGTATTTCCCACGCGCAGCCATACGGTTGCAGCCCAAGGCGGCATCTCGGCAGCGCTTGGCAATATGGGAGAGGACGACTGGCGCTGGCATATGTACGACACCGTCAAAGGTTCTGACTGGCTGGGCGACCAGGACGCCATCGAATATATGTGTAAAAATGCCACCGACGCTATCATCGAGCTGGAACATTATGGCGTACCGTTTTCACGCACCCCTGAGGGCAAAATTTACCAGCGCGCCTTTGGCGGCATGACCACTAATTTCGGCAAAGGCCAGGCACAGCGCACCTGCGCTGCAGCCGACCGCACCGGACATGCCATACTGCACACGCTTTATCAGCAGGCGCTTAAGCATGAGGCGAAATTCTTTATTGAATATTTCGCGCTCGATTTGCTGATGGATGATGAAGGAACCTGCCGCGGCGTTACCGCCTGGAATCTGGACGATGGCACATTGCACCGCTTCCATGCTCACACGACAGTCCTCGCTACCGGCGGCTATGGCCGCGCCTATTTCTCCTGCACTTCCGCTCACACCTGCACAGGCGACGGCGGCGGCATGGTAGTGCGCGCAGGACTGCCATTGCAGGATATGGAATTCGTTCAATTCCACCCTACCGGTGTTTATGGTGCAGGCTGCCTTATTACCGAAGGCGTGCGCGGTGAAGGTGGGTATCTCGTCAATTCCGAAGGCGAGCGCTTCATGGAGCGTTATGCGCCCAATGCTAAAGATCTTGCCTCGCGTGATGTAGTCAGCCGCGCCATGACGATTGAAATACGCGAAGGCCGCGGCGTCGGCCCTGAGAAAGACCATATCTTTCTGCATCTTGATCACCTGGATGCCAGCATTATTCATGAGCGCTTGCCGGGCATTGCCGAGACTGCGCGCATCTTCGCCAATGTTGATGTTACCAAGCAGCCTATTCCCGTGCTGCCTACAGTGCATTATAATATGGGCGGCATTCCCACCAATTATCATGCGGAAGTTGTCACACTTAAAAATGGCAACCCTGATGCGGTGGTGCCGGGCCTTATGGCAATCGGCGAAGCGGCCTGCGTATCCGTGCATGGCGCCAACCGATTGGGCTCCAACTCACTGCTTGATCTCGTAGTGTTTGGCCGCGCTGCCGCAATTCGCGCAAAAGAAACCATAACACCGGGCGCTGCCCATAAACCATTGCCGGCATCGGCCAGCGATCACATCATTTCGCGCTTTGATAAAATACGTAACGCAAACGGCACCGTCCACACTGCCGATATCCGCAAGAACATGCAGAAAACCATGCAGAATCATGCTGCGGTATTTCGCGACAAGAAAACATTGACGGAAGGTTCTACTAAGATCACTAAAGTCTGGCAGAGCTATGACGATCTGGCGATAAGCGACAGGGGCTTGGTGTGGAACAGTGATCTGGTGGAAGCGCTGGAGCTCGACAACCTTCTCTCACAAGCCGTCATCACCATGAACTGCGCAGCCAACCGCGAAGAAAGCCGTGGCGCCCATGCCCGCGAGGATTTCTCCAACCGCGACGACGTCAACTGGATGAAGCATACGCTTGCCTGGATTGATGAAAAGGGCCGCACCAAAATTGATTTTCGCCCTGTACATATGAATACGTTAAGTAACGAGATACAGCCTATTCCGCCAAAACCGCGGGTGTATTAAGGATATAAATATGGTTGAACTCACACTCCCCACTAATTCCAAAGTCGGCAAAGGCAAGGAATTTAAAGCGCCAAACGCTAAAAACGTGAAGGTCTTTAACATTTACCGCTATGACCCGGATGACCGCGATACAAACGGTAAACCTAAAAATCCGCGCCTTGACCGTTATGAAGTGGATATGGATTCCTGTTCACCGATGGTGCTGGATGCCTTGCTTAAAATCAAAGATGAAACCGATTCCACTTTAACCTTCCGCCGCTCCTGCCGTGAAGGCATTTGTGGAAGCTGCGCCATGAATATCGACGGCACCAACACACTTGCCTGCACTAAACATATCGGTGAAGTGGCCGGCGAAGTGAATATCTACCCCCTGCCCCACATGCCAGTTATCAAAGACCTGGTGCCGGATTTAAGTAATTTCTATGCGCAGTATGAATCTATCAAACCCTGGATTCAGACACAGTCTTCCGCACCCAGTGGCCGCGAACGCTTGCAGTCACCTGAAGATCGCTCTAAGCTTGATGGGCTATATGAATGTATTTTATGCGCCTGCTGCTCCACCAGCTGCCCAAGCTATTGGTGGAACAGCGATCGCTATTTAGGCCCTGCCGTTCTTCTGCAGGCATACCGCTGGATTGTCGATTCGCGCGATGAATTTACTGGCGAGCGCCTTGATGATCTGGAAGATCCGTTCCGCCTTTACCGCTGCCATACCATCATGAACTGCGCAAAAACCTGCCCTAAAGGCTTAAATCCAGCCAAAGCCATTGCCGAAATCAAAAAGCTGATGGTCGAGCGCCGGGTATAATCAATGCCCCAGGCACTTAAAGATAAAACCATTTTTATCACTGGCGCCACCTCCGGTTTTGGTGAAGCCTTTGCTAAGCGTTTTGCAAAAGAAGGTGCGCGTATCATTGCAACGGGGCGCCGCACGGAACGGCTGAAGGCTATGCAACAATCCATCGGCAACCAACTGCATACCATAAAACTGGATGTGCGCGACAAAGAGGCTGTGGAAAACGCTATACAGACGCTACCTACTCCGTTTGATGCTGTGGATATACTTATCAATAATGCAGGCCTGGCATTAGGGCTTGGCCGGGTGCCTGACACCAAGCTTAGCGACTGGGAACAGATGGTGGATACCAATATTAAAGGCGTGCTTTATTGCACCAATGCATTATTGCCGCAGATGGTCAAACGCAATAGCGGTCATATCATCAATATTGGCTCTATTGCTGGCACTTATCCCTATCCCGGCGGCAATGTCTACGGCGCCACCAAAGCCTTTATCAAACAATTTTCGCTCAATCTGCGTGCAGATTTATTAGGTAAAAATATACGTGTTACTAATATTGAACCTGGCATGGCAGAGACGGAGTTTTCACTGGTGCGCCTGCAAGGCGATGCCGATAAAGCCAATGCTGTTTATGAAGGAGTGGAAGCGCTTACGGCAGATGATATTGCCGAAACAGTGTTATTCAGCCTGGCGCAACCCGCGCATGTGAATATCAATTCCATTGAAGTAATGCCAACCCAGCAGGCATTTGCCGGTTTTGCCGTTAACAGGAACCAATAATCGTCACAAAAGTTTCATATATCCTGGCTTGTAACCATGTCCTCTTATTTGTTAATATTTGTTAAATATTAACCGAGAGTGATTTATGAGCGACAAAAAACATCAAGAGCTGAAAAACCATGCTCTTTCTGTATTAGGCTTGAGTGTGTTTGGCGCAATCTTGGGTGCCGAAACAGGGGTGGTGAGTAGTTATGTTAGTAATATTAATAATTCTGTTAATCACGCTGCCAGTTCAAAAGCATGTCAGGGACAAGGCAGAGGTTGTGAGCAAGCTGTTGATAGAGCAATGCTTAATCCGACTCCACCAACCCAAAAACAACTCCAACATTATGGTAACAACGTTACTACTTATACAGTAAAAGGAGCGCAATTGGGAGTGGAGGGCGCAGAGTTAGGAGCCATTTTAGGTGGTGCAACGGGATTAATCTTACTGCGCCGCAATAAAAAAAGAGAAGGACTAAGCCAGGACAAAGATCAACAGGAAACTTACGGACGTTAGCAGTTCCCAATAAATTTTACTGATCTGTTTTTGGCTTAGATGCGGGAATATCATCAAGAGGAACGCCAACTATGGGTGTCGCTGCCGGAGCTGGCTGGCCATCTTCTTTTGACGAAGGCACATTTTCTATGGGCTGGGCATTATCATTTTTAGTGTCGGATTTAGAAGGCGTCGGATCTTTTGCAAGCAACTCGTCTGCATTAGGCAGCAAACCCAAAGATTTTTCACTCTTAACCTTTGGAGAAGCTATCACAGGCTGAGTAACTAATTCCTGCTTATCATTGCCAGGAGAAGGTTTTTTATCTGAAGTATTTCCAGCATCATCTTCTGGCTTAATCACAGCAACCTTGGATTTGCCATGTTTCTGCTGTTCTGGCGCTACAGCATTATTATCATTGGATTCAGCAGCATTCTCGCCCGATACGGCACTCAAATTCTTCCATGCGCGCTCGTAATAAACCGGGCTCTGGGTTAAAGCCATATTGAGGTAGCTTTTGGCAAGCTCGGTGTTTTTGGCAAGGTAAGCATAAAATCCCATATTATTATAAAGGCCCGCTTTGCTTAAATGCGGAGCTGCCGTTTGTTCAGCATCATCGAGCTTGCCTGCAATCGCATAGACGAGCGCAAGGTTCAAATCGATGTTTTTGATATCGGCGCTTCCGGCAGGAAGATGGCGTTTGGCACGGCGGAAAGCATCATAAGACTGATCGTACTGGCGATCCATGGCAAGCGTCAGTCCCATATTATTGAGCACACTGGGATTGTCAGTGCTTATGTTAAGCGCCGCCTGATAATAGGCAATGGCATTATCCGACATGTTTTTCATCGTAAAAAGGATGGCTATCCCATTTAAGGTTCGCCAACGCTTGTCATCGATTTTCATTACTTTTTCAAATACCTGTCCGGCTTCTGCAAATTCACCGGTATTCATCAGGCACAAGCCTTTATCCTCTAAAGCCGCTGCATTATCGGGATCTTTTTTAAGTAGATCATCCAGCACCTTTAAAGCATTCGCATTATCGCCTGAGCGGCGCATGCTGTCTGCCAGCGCCAAAGCATATTCCTTATTCTTCGGGTCCTTATCGAGCAATTCCTTATAGGACTGAGTGGCATGCCTGAAATCGCCAATACTCACTGCCTGCTCTGCTTCGCTCAAAAGATTAGCCTCGATTGAGCCCACTTCCGGCCCTTTAAGCTTATTGAGCTCCGCCCTATTATCTACTTTAGATTTGGGGTCAACCGTACAGCCAGTGGCAAACAGCAGAAAAATACTAATGAATGTTGCAGTAAGACGCATTTTATGTAATGACCTTTTCTGGGTGAGGCGCTACTATACCGGCAGGCTTCACACTAGACAAGATATATGGTTGCATGAGCACAAAAACGGCAACAAAAAAAACATGGACCTATCCCCACAGACACTTGCTTGGGGTTGAGAGCCTTTCCAAAGACGATATCACCCATATTCTGGACTTGGCCGAAGGGTATATCGAGAAAAACCGCCAAATTGATAAGAAGCATGTCATCCTCAAGGGCCGCACGCTTATTAATCTGTTCTATGAAAACTCTACGCGCACGCGTATGTCCTTCGAGCTGGCCGGAAAACGACTCGGCGCCGATGTCATTAATATGTCGGTGGCTACTTCCTCCGTTAAAAAAGGGGAAACACTGATTGATACGGCGATGACCATTAATGCGATGCACCCGGATTTTATCGTAGTGCGTCATCCCGAAAGCGGCGCGCCGTATCTGTTGTCGCAAAAGGTAAATTGTTCCGTCATTAATGCAGGCGACGGCAGCCATGAACACCCCACACAGGCCTTGCTTGACGCCCTTACCATCCGCCGCAAAAAGGGCCGCATAGAAGGACTGGTAGTGGCTATATGCGGCGACATCCTCCATAGCCGCGTTGCCCGCTCCGATATTATGCTGCTCAATACCATGGGCGCAAAACTGCGCATCATCGCCCCTCCTACCCTTACGCCTGCCGATGCCCATCTATTGGGTGCGGAAGTATTTCACGATATTCGCAAAGGCCTGAAAGACTGCGACGTGGTGATGACGCTGCGCCTGCAGACCGAAAGGATGCTCGGCACCTTCATTCCCTCCATCCGCGAATATTTCCATTTTTATGGACTTGATTACGAAAAACTCTCTTATGCAAAGAAAGATGCCATTATTCTTGATCCAGGCCCGGTCCTGCGCGGCGTACAGATAGACTCAGATCTCGCCGACGACATCCAGCGCAGTGTTATTCTTGATCAGGTGGAAATGGGAGTTGCCATAAGGCAAGCCGTACTGGAAATTTTATCTCACACATTACAGCAATAACATGACTCAGAAACAATTCTTTGCCCTCCCCACGCGCGCGCTTAAAGACAGCCATAAAGTAGCCTATACCAATGCGCGCTTATTTGATCCCGAAAGCGGCATGGATACCAAAGGCGAATTATTGACCATTGGCAGCACAATAGCCGATTTTGGCGCCGCCATATTCAAAAATGGCATGCCGAGTGATGCGGAGGTGATAGATTGCAAGGGTCATCTGCTTACCCCTGGCCTCCTGGACATCCAGGTGCATTTTCGTGAACCGGGGCAGGAATATAAAGAGACCATCCATACCGGCAGCAAATCCTCTGCTGCGGGCGGTGTAACCACCGTTGCCTGCATGCCCAATACCGACCCTGTGATCGATAATGTGGCGGTAGTGGAGTTTATTCACAGGCGCGCACGCGAGACGGCCTATGTCAATGTGCGCACCTATGCCGCTATTACCAAGGGTCAAAAGGGCGAAATGCTGACCGAAATGGGCCTGCTCAAAGAAGCGGGCGTAGTAGGCTTCACTGATGACGGCAAGCCGGTGATGAATGCGCTTATTATGCGCCGAGCATTGGCCTATGCGCGCGATCTTGGCGTACCGGTGGCGCAGCATGCGGAAGATATGAATCTGACGGCCGGCGGCTGCATGAACGAGGGTATTGTCTCTGCAAGACTTGGCCTGCCTGGTATTCCCAATGCGTCTGAAGCCGTTATTGTCGAACGCGACGTGTTGCTCACTGAGCTTACCGGCGGGCAATATCATGTGCTGCATATCTCAACGGCAGAAGCAGTGGACGCAGTGCGCCGCGCTAAGAAAAAGGGACTGCGCGTTACAGCCGAAGCCGCTCCCCATCATTTCTGCCTGACCGATGAAGCAGTCGCGCAATACCGCACTTTTTGTAAAATGAATCCCCCCCTGCGCGCGGAAAAGGATCGCCTGGCTATTATCGAAGGCCTCAAAGATGGTACTATCGACGCTATTGCAACCGATCATGCGCCGCACGATCAGGAAAGCAAGCGCGTGCCGATGACTTCAGCGGCTTTCGGCATTGTAGGGCTTGAAACGATGCTGCCGCTGGCGCTTACGCTTTATCATAAAAAAATTATGCCGCTGCGTGACGTGATTGCCGCCATGACGTATAAACCCGCCGATATTATCCATGTGCCTGCAGGACGACTAAAGAAGGGCGCACCGGCGGATATGACACTTATAGATCTAAATCATGAATGGACCTTGGAACCGGAAAGCTTTGCCAGCAAATCACATAACTCACCCTTTGAAGATTGGAAAGTGAAAGGCCGGGCAATACGTACTGTGGTGGGCGGAGAAACGGTGTATAAGCTTTTTTAATGTCATTCCTGCGAAAGCGGAAATCTATCTTTTAGATGGATACAGGAGTTAAACCCGAGTATGACAAAATTATCCGGTATTCTATGACACTCAACTATAATCCTATCATCTGCGCTATTGATACCACCGACATTGACGCCGCCAGTGTCCTTATAGAGCAATTGCGCGGCTCCATCGGTGCTATCAAATTGGGACTGGAGTTCTTTACCGCTAACGGTGCTAACGGTGTGCGCCTGCTGGAACATCACCAAATTCCGGTTTTTCTTGATCTTAAATTCCATGATATTCCCAATACCGTTGCCAAAGCCATTAAGGCGACTGCGGGCATCAATACATTTATGATGACAGTGCATACGTCAGGGGGCCGCGCGATGATGCAGGCTGCTATCGATGCTTCGATGGAAGTGGCAACCCTTACCGGCAAGGCTCGCCCGCTCGTGATTGGCGTGACAGTACTTACCAGCCTGGACCAGGCCGATCTTCATATGATTGGCATTAAAGAAAACCTCAATGATGAAGTAGCACGCCTTGCTGATTTAGCCCAAAGCTGCCGCCTGGACGGGGTGGTCTGCTCGCCTTATGAAATCACCAATTTACGCAAACATTGCGGTCAGGATTTTACCCTTGTCGTGCCGGGCATTCGCCCTGAGGGAAGTGCGCAGGACGACCAGAAGCGCACCCTAACCCCTGCAGAAGCCATGAAAAAAGGCGCTACCTACCTTGTGATTGGCCGCCCCCTTACCCAGACCCAGAATCCGCGGGATACCGCCCAAACCATACTAAATAGCCTTAAATAATGGCCTTTTATAGCCATTACCCTAGTAAAATGTCATATTAAATTCATAATTCTTTAACCTCAACGGTGCTATAGTACAGGATAGTAAATTAGTACGTGGGTCATTTTCTATAGAGGTTTATATGTCAATTGCTGAATCAGAAAAAATAGAGGCACTACAGGATTTAGCGCGCCTTACTGGTCACAAATATACTATAACTACAGATCAACATAGTCCTAGTACTATTGCCGCAATTCGTGAATTTCAGAGGGAAAGTAAGTTTCCCGCTGCCGATCGCACCGGTATTTTAAATGAACCCACCATACAAAGAATTCAGCAAGATACCCAATTACAGGTTATCAATGGATTAGCCGCTTTAGGTTATAGAGATATCCCTACATTTCAACAGGCCCATGGTATTCAGGAAACTGGCATTGCAGGTCCTCAAACTAAGCATGAACTTTTTGCCGCTGTAAACCATATCAAGCATCAGCTTGAGCAACTTGGTTTTGCTGATGCACAGGACAATCTAAGGGGTGCTATAGCAGAATTCAAACATGCCCATCGCCATCTTGGTGGAGCTCATGATGTAGCAGGACATGATACCAGGGAAGCACTTGCAAGGGCTATAAAATTGGCGGGCACTGAAAGAAATTTGGATGGCATAGAAGAACAATACAGAACAAAAGTAGTGCATCTTGCAGAACAAACTGTTGGCCAGACTAATAATAGTGGTGCATTCGGACCTGTCACAGATGAACAGGGTAATTCTATTCCCTGGTGTTCCATGTATGATAGCGTTACTCATAGGACTGCGGCTGCGCAGGTTGCAGGACTTCCCGCGGAAAGTTTGCCCTTTACACAAGGGGCACGTGAGCGTGGTGAAGACGCACAAACACAATATAACGCCTTCTATAGTGCTGATGATATACGCAGTGGTTCAAAGCCAGTACGTCCGGGTGACTCTCTTGTTATTGCACGCGGCGATGATAAAATTCATGGCCACATTGAAATTGTTACGTCTGTTGAAGGTGATGCTAAGCATGGATTTACATACAATACCATTGCCGGTAATGGCCCCGGTGGCAAAGTATGCCATGAACACTTACATAGTGGTGATGAAAGACTGTTAGGTGTCGTAAATGAAGGCAAAATGTTTATGGCTGAGATGGAGCGTCACGGCCTGATAAAAGGAGAGATGGTTGCTTCTAATGATATATCCCCCCATCATCATGGACATCACCATAATCATAAGGAACTGGAGGCACATAGTTCCGGTCATCCACATCATCCTATAGAAGAAGCAAATCGCATTACTCATTTACAAAATCATCCAAAAGAGCAAGCCGAACTTCCTTCCTCACCCATGGAAGCAGCTTTAGCAAAATATCATAGCCAAAATGGTAATGAGCAGGTTGTTGCTCAAGCTCAAACAGAACCTTCACTATTTACCGCCGCCTTGGAAACCGTATTGGCGCAAGCCGCTGCAGGTGGCAAGGTTACTATACCGGAAGGTCAGCAGAGCACTGTAGGAACAAACATTACCAACTCGCTGGTGGGTGCTTCTAACACTACCTTCAATACAAAGACCAAAACCAGTAGCCTGGCTGTATAATTTCAGGCTATCCAAACACACGTTTGAAAATCGTGTTCACATGTTTCGTGTGGTATCCCATATCGAACAGCTTTTTAATGTCTGCAGGTTTCAGTGCCTTGGTCACTTGTTTGTCAGCTAGGAGCTCTATCAGGAAATCCTTACCCTGCTCCCATACTTTCATGGCATTGCGCTGCACCAGCACATAAGAATCTTCGCGTGAAACGCCAGCCTGGGTAAGCGCCAGCAACACACGCTGCGAAAAAATCAAACCGCCGAGCTTATCCAGGTTCTTCTGCATATTCTTTGGATATACGATGAGTTTATCCATCATATCCGTCAAGCGTTGCAGGGCAAAATCCAGAGTAACCGTAGCATCAGGGCCAATCATGCGTTCGACCGACGAATGTGAAATATCGCGCTCATGCCAGAGCGCCACATTTTCCAGCGCGGGGATTGCATAAGCGCGCACCATGCGGGCAAGACCGCAGAGATTTTCTGACAGTACCGGGTTGCGCTTATGCGGCATAGCGGAACTGCCCTTCTGTCCCGGCGAGAAATATTCTTCGGCTTCGAGCACTTCCGTGCGCTGGGAATGGCGGATTTCCGTAGCGATATTTTCAATAGACCCGGCAATGACCGCAAGCGTTGCAAAATACATGGCATGGCGATCACGCGGAATCACCTGACTGGAAACCGGCTCTACTGCAAGGTCAAGTTTCTTGGCAACATATGCTTCTACCGACGGTGCAATATTGGCATAAGTGCCGACTGCACCTGATATGGCACAGGTAGCTATATCCGCGCGCGCAGCAACAAGGCGCTCACGGCAGCGTTTGAATTCAGCGTAAAAACGCGCAAGCTTAATGCCAAAAGTCGTAGGCTCGGCATGAATCCCGTGACTGCGGCCAACGCAAACCATATTTTTGGTTTCCATAGCCCGGCGTTTAAGCACCGCCAACAGCTTATCCAAATCCTTTAAAAGCAGGTCGCTTGCCTGCTTGAGTTGTACTGCAAGGCAGGTATCCAGCACATCTGAGCTCGTCATCCCCTGATGCATGAAGCGGGAATCAGGCCCGATATGCTCTGCCACATTGGTAAGGAAGGCAATCACATCATGTTTGGTGACGCGTTCAATCTCGTCGATGCGCGCCACATCAAATTTGCCCTTTTTCCAGATATTCTTGGCGGCAGATTTAGGAATAACGCCCTGCTCTGCCAGCGCATCACAAGCATGGGCCTCGATCTCAAACCAGATGCGGAAGCGGTTTTCCGGTTGCCAGATGGCAACCATTTCGGGACGGGAGTAACGTGGAATCATAATCACTACTTACATTATTGTTAAATCGTAGGAACTCTGTTCGTATTCGCTTACGGACGATTTTTCCACTTATTTTTATTATTTCCATCATATCACATTGAAAATTGATACAAATACGCTTAACTTCCCGTGCAACGAGAAAATATGGAAATAACCCGGCGAAATTTCTGCAAATCCGTCATTGCCAGCTCGGCTTTAATGCTTGGCGGCAGGGCGTTTGCAGGAGAAAATTCTGTTTCAACCATAACTAAAGAGAGTTCTATGCCATTTACCCTTCCCGAACTTCCCTACGCGCAAAATGCCCTTGAACCCCATATCAGCGCCAATACGCTCAGTTTTCATTATGGCAAGCATCACCAGGCTTACGTCACCAAGCTCAATGAGCTGACTAAAGATACTGACTTAGCCCAGCTTTCACTGGAAGAAGTCATCGTTAAAACTGCCGGTGATTCTGCCAAGGCAGGCATCTTTAATAATGCCGCCCAAGTGTGGAACCATACATTCTACTGGAGCTCTATGAAGCCAAATGGCGGCGGCGCCCCAACAGGCGCGCTCAGCGAAAAGATTAATAAGGATTTTGGCGGAATGGATAAATTCAAAGAAGCGTTTAAGAACGCTGGCGCCACTCAGTTTGGCAGCGGCTGGGCCTGGCTGGTAATTGATAAGGGTACGCTGAAAGTGACCAAGACACCCAACGCCGATCTTCCTATGGTGCATGGCCAGACGGCGCTTCTTACTATGGATGTCTGGGAACATGCTTACTACCTGGATTATCAGAACCGCCGCCCTGATTACATCACAACATTCCTCGATAAGCTTGTGAACTGGGAATTTGCTGAAGCCAACCTTCTCAAAAATGCAGCTTAACAAAGTTTTGTTATTGAAATTGTCTTGCCAACGAAAGCTGGCATCTCATCTTTGCATGCACATTATAAGCTCTGGATTCCTGCTTTCGCCGGAATGACAATCCAATAGCGATTAAACGGCAATAAGTGCGGCAGCAACACGCCGATCTTCTGCGAGCAGCACATTATACGTGCGGCATGCTGCGCCAGTATCCATACCATCAAGGGCAATGTTCTTTAACCGGAACATTGCCTTTATTTCTGGTGCAATGGGAATAAATTTTATTCCTGTACCTATCAGTAAAATCTCCGGCGGGTTTTCGGAGGTAAAGAGTGCATTAAAATCATTTTCCGTAATCTTACCTGTCTCTAAAACAGGCCAGCTTATAATCTGATTGGGAAGAATAAGAACATTCCCTTTGTAATTTTCATTACTAACAATGAATCCGCCATTCCCATAGCGATTAATAATTTGCCTATCTTTGGGAATCTGCGGAGTAATATCCATAGGTAAGGCTCTAGATACTGGGTTTAGGGGCTAGATTAATTAAGCGCGTTCTAGAACCTAGCCCCTAAGACCTAGAACCTAATAACTATATCGGGATCAATTTAGGCCTTGTGCGCTGCATCCATACCGATGTCATCAAGCGCGTAAGCAGGATTGCAGTGAACATGGAGGCAAGAATGCCGATGGCGAGCGTGACTGCAAACCCCTTAACTGTGCCGGTGCCAAAATAGAATAGCAAAATAGCGGCAATCAAGGTTGTCACGTTAGAATCAAAGATAGTCTGGCGCGCAATGCGGAAACCATTATCAATCGCAGCAAAAGGTGTTTTTCCCGCCCGTATTTCTTCACGGATGCGTTCATAGATAAGCACGTTTGCATCAACCGCCATACCCAGCGTCAGCACCATGCCGGCAATACCCGGCAAAGTAAGAGTGGCTTGGAATAACGACAACGCGCCCATGATAAAAATCAGGTTAAACAATAAGGCAACATTGGCAAAAATGCCAAACAGGCCATAATTGATAAGCATAAAGCCCATTACCAGGACTACGGCCAGAAGCGAAGCGCGCTTACCGGCATCAATGGAATCCGCCCCAAGGCTTGGGCCAACGCTGCGTTCTTCAATCACTTTGAGCGGTGCAGGCAATGCACCGGCACGTAATAACACAGCTAAATCATTGGCTGTCTCAGAAGTATAGCTTCCGGTTATAACTCCGCTGCCGCCCAATATCGGGGTGTTAATTT
>Ga0206890_1001_pt1 | contig 92378 bp, 82 predicted proteins | sample Alteio_BWOrgHeat_58_FD_152960 | JGI IMG/M metagenome (GOLD analysis project Ga0206890, IMG submission 152960) | Enriched cells from forest soil in Barre Woods Harvard Forest LTER site, Petersham, Massachusetts, United States - Alteio_BWOrgHeat_Nextera6 ... | reverse complement strand
TGTGGGATAGGTGATAAGCCCCACGCGATCAAACATGAAACTCACGCTCCCCGTTTCCCCCATATTGCCATTGAGCTTGGCAAATGCCGCGCGCACATCTGATGCCGTGCGGTTGCGGTTATCGGTAAGCGTTTCAACAATGACGGCAACGCCGCCGGGGCCATAACCTTCATAACGGATTTCTTCATAATCTTCCGTGTCTGTTTGCCCGCTGGCACGCTTCACCGCATCGTCTATTTTGTCTTTGCTGATATTTTCCTGACGTGCTTTGAGCATGGCCGCGCGCAGACTAGGGTTATGCGCCGGATCATAGACGCCTGACTTGCAGGCAGCTTTAATTTCGCGCACGATTTTAGTGAATAACTTTGCCCTTTTAGCGTCCTGCGCATCTTTGCGGCGCATGATATTTTTAAACTGTGAATGACCGGCCATATAAAATTAAGTGCTAAGTGTTGAGTGCCAAGATTAACCTATAATGCCACCTATTTTTATAGGTTCAATCGATTTCGCCAATCCCGTTTTATCCTCTGTTTCAATGATGGCGCCGCAGATGGTTGCCTCGCCTGAGGCCGCCGTCATTTTATTGCCCTTATTAATCTTGGTAAGAAAACGCTTGATGACGGATGCTTTTTCCATGCCAATTACCGAATCATAATCGCCGCACATACCGGTGTCGGTTTGATAGGCCGTGCCACCTCTCAGAACACGCGTATCGCTTGTAGGGATATGGGTATGGGTGCCGATGACAGCACTCACACGGCCATCGAGATAATGCGCCATGGCCATTTTTTCTGACGTCGCCTCGGCATGAAAATCGACAAAAATAGAAGCTGCATTGCCAGCCAGGTTATATTGTTTAAGCACGGTATCAGCGCAGGCAAAAGGACATGGCAGCTGTTCCTGCATAAAAATCTGGCCCTGCAGATGCAGCACCACCAGGTTTTGCCCACGTGCATTCGTATAAATGCCAAGCCCTGTACCAGTGGTATTTGCAGGATAATTATGCGGCCTGAGCAAGCGCTTTTCACGGCCCAGGGTCGGCAGGATTTCCTGTTGATCCCACACATGATTGCCAGCCGTTAATATATCTGCCCCGGCTTTAAAAAACTCTTCACAAATCCCTGCATTAATGCCAAATCCACCCGCAGCATTATCTGCGTTCACTATAACAAAATCGGGGGAATATTCTTTGCGCGCGCGCGGAATATATGCGCACACCGCATCGCGCCCGCTCCTGCCCACCACATCGCCTAAAAACAAAATTTTCATATTTTTAGTAGTAGACTCAAAATCCTGTATCCGCAAGGATGTGTCAGTCAGATTTTGCTGTCAGATTCTTCTTATTTTTAGTGAATCGCTATGAATATACTGAAACTTGTTGTTCCGCATTGGTATGGATCTGGAAATCATGGCATTTCCAGCGGATGCCATACACTGCATAAATTCCTTGCTGCCAGTGATTATCATATTGTCAATGAACCAGAAAATAATGCACTTACAAATGACAGAATTAAAAATTATGGTTTGGTTTCCAAGAGCCTGCAAAGCATAAAGAACATATTAGAAGCTCATCAGCCAAAAAGAGTTTTTACTCTAGGCGGCGATTGCGGCATTGAACTGCCCATTATTTCGTACATGGCGAATCTTTACGGAAATGATATGGGCATTGTCTGGCTGGATGCCCACGCAGATGCTAACATACCTGAAACAAGCCCAAGCGGTCAATTTCATGGCATGCCTGTAAGACACCTATGTGGAGAGGGGAACCAGCATTTATGTTCCATGGCATTTTGCCACGTTAATCCATGTGCTATTGTATACGTGGGAATACGTGATCTTGATGCTCCTGAAGCCGAGTGGATCAAAGAAAAGAATATTCCCATAATCAATCAGGCGGATGATCTAATCACGTTTTTGAATAAACAAGGATTCACAAAGATTTTTGTGCATCTCGATTTAGATGTTATCGACCCTGGCGAATATGCAGATGTTGCCTGCCCTACCCCTGAGGGGTTAAGCGTAAAACATGTCGTCTCCCTATTGACAGCGCTTTCCCAAAAATTTCATGTAGCAGGAGCAACGCTTACAGAATGTGTGGCACAAGACAAAAGTAATTTACAGCCTATTATTCCTATATTGGATTGGTGGCAAGAAGAAGCCTCTAAAGGTTTTCCCCGATAATTCATTCTTTGGATTGAAGCCATTTTTGCATCACGATACGGGGAATGCTCTCAAATCCAATATGATTATAAAAATCGATTATCTGAGTATTTGTCTCCCGGACAAGCAGCATCACTTTTACTATATTCCGTTTTTGCAACCACTGCTCTGCAGCCTCAACCATTTTGCTGCCAATGCCTTGCTTACGAAAATCAGGATCGGCAGCAACATAATATATCCAGCCCCGATGGCCGTCATGCTCCACCATTACACTGCCAATAATTTTTGCGTCCGCACTCTCTCCTACTAACACGTCGGAATTTGATTGGCTGAGAGCAAAGTGAAAATCTTTGATGGGATCGTTATAATGTGTCGCCAAATCGCAAGCCCGCCATAAGGCAGTTACTGAAATATCATCTTCCGGGGCAGCAGAGCGTATAATGAGAACCGGATACACTATTTACCATTAACTTCTATAACTGCCGTTAATATCGATATATCCGTGTGTCAGGTCGCAAGTATAGACCTTCGCTCTGCCCTTGCCTATGCCCAGATTAAGCAGAATATCGATATTCTGGCCTTTCATATGGGCTGCAACAGGGGCTTCGTCATATCCTTCTACTCTGGCACCGTCTTTGGCAACGACCACGCTGCCGATGGAGACATGGATTTTGTCTTTGTCCACATGCTCGCCTGCCCTGCCTACTGCGCCTACAATGCGGCCCCAATTGGCGTCTTCACCGGCAATCGCCGTTTTCACTAATGGGGAGTTGGCAACCGTTAAGGCAATAGTATGCGCAGCCTGATTATTTTCGGCGCCGTGGACTTCTATAGTAATGAATTTCTGTGCGCCTTCGCCGTCTTTTACCACCTGGATTGCAAGATCGGTCAATATGTCCTGAAATGCTTTTTTAAATGCTTGCAGATGCGCATCCTGCAAAGATTTCACTTCCGCATGAATCGCCTGTCCGGTAGCAAAGGCAAGCAGCGTATCGTTGGTTGAAGTATCGCCGTCCACCGTAATGCTGTTGAATGATGACTCATTGGCATCGCTCAGCAGATGCTGCAATACCGGCGCCGGTATCCTGGCATCGGTAAACACAAATGCCAGCAATGTCGCCATATTGGGCGCTATCATGCCCGATCCTTTGGCAATGCCGTTGATTGTCACCTGCGTATCGCCGATATGCGCAGTTTTCGTTACCACTTTCATGAATGTGTCGGTCGTCATGATAGCGCGTGCGGCATCATCCCATTTCGTTTCGCTTAATGCTGATTGCAATGCTGGCAGCGCATCAGTGATTTTAGCATCGGGCAATGGTTCACCGATAACACCGGTAGAGGCCACGAATATCTGTTCCGGATTGCACTTAAGCGTTGCAGCCGTTGCCTTTACTACGCGCGCCACTGATTCGATTCCGCCCTGCCCGGTAAAGGCATTGGCATTACCGGCATTGACCACAAGGGCGCGCCCCTGGCCCTGGGCAAGTATTTCACGGCACCAGTCAACAGGCGCAGCGGTGACAAGCGACTCGGTAAAAACGCCAGCCACCTGCGTTCCTTCCGCCATCTCAATGAGGAGCACGTCAGGGCGATCCTTGTAACGAATGTTACATACGGCAGTTGCAAGCCTTATCCCTGCAACGGGAGGCAGCGCAGGAACGCTTGCCGGAGCAAGAGGAGAAATTTTCATACAAATACCAACGGTTCTTATGCCGAATACTCGGCAGCCCTAATAACTATAGAGCTCTTATATTCCCACCGACCCAAAGGGCCGGTGGAAACAGATCATTAATTACTTATCAGCTGCGCCTGCTGCCGGAGCAGGAGTTGCCTGCGGAGCGGGTGCTGGCAGTTCTTTGGAATGGCCGTCAGCATCCACTACAGTAATTTTAGTGTCTTTCATCAAACCATCGACATATTCGGTCACAACTTTATTGCCAATATCCTGGCGCAGAGCGTCCTTCATCTGATCGAAAGTTGGCGGAGTGCTCTTGCGGCGATCTTCCACTTCAATGATATGCCATCCGAAATCGGTTTTCACTGGAGCGGAAACCTCGCCCACTTTAAGCGCAAACGCTGCTTTGGCAAATTCCGGTACCATCTTGTCGGCAGTGAAATAACCCAATTCGCCGCCGGATTTTCCGCTTGCGCTATCGATTGATTTTTCTTTAGCGAGCTTGTCGAATTTCACGCCTTTTTTAAGTTTCTTTTCGATGTCCTTCGCTTCATCTTCCGTTTTCACGAGAATATGGCGGGCGCGCACCTCGTCCTGACCGGCAGTCGCTTTAACATGCTCGTCATACGCCGCTTTGAGTTTATCATCGGTTATCATCGCATCGGTCTTTTCTTTTAGAAATTCACGGATAACGATCTGGCGCGTTGCGGTTGCAATGTGTTCTTTCACTTCTTCCGAGTGCTGGACGCCGGCTTTTTCAGCTTCTTTTTCGATCACATGCTCGCTGGCTATCCCGCGCAATACATTGTTTCTTACTTTCTCATCAAACGTTTCGAAGGGCGGAGGATTGTTGCCGGGGAAAATGCTTTTCCACACTTCATCAACTTCCGATTTTTTAATATCATCGCCGTCCACTTTAAGCATCACATAATCTTTAGCCGCAGATTTATCATCTGCATGCGCGGCTGAGGCTAATAAAAAGACGGAAGCAAGAGCGATAGAAAAGGTTTTCATGAAAATTATCCTTTGAGTGGAGTGAGGCGTGGTGATGAGTGACAAGGGTTATGGCATAGGAAAAGGAGGATTTCAAGACTTCATGATTTGGAGGCCAAAATACGCTTTTAGCAGGTTCAGGCATTGACATCAGGGATTCCCTTCCCTATCTCTTGCCCGTCATGATAGGAAATTTGGCTAAAAAAATCTTCGGCACCGCCAATGAGCGCTATATCAATGCGCTCAAAGGCAAGGTGCGCGCAATCAACGCACTTGAAGCGGATGTTGAGAAATTATCCGATGAAGAACTCAAAGCACGCACCGGCTGGCTGAAAGAGCGCCTTGCCAAGGGCGAAACGGTTGACGATATTCTTCCCGATGCATTTGCTACGGTGCGTGAAGCGTCCAAGCGTACGCTCGGCATGCGCCATTTTGACGTCCAGCTCATTGGCGGCATGGTGCTGCATAACGGCACTATCGCTGAAATGCGCACCGGCGAAGGCAAAACCCTGGTAGCAACGCTAGCCGCCTATTTAAATGCCTTATCGGGCAAGGGCGTGCATGTCGTCACCGTCAATGATTACCTCGCTCAGCGCGACTCGCAGTGGATGGGCCGTATTTATACTTTCCTGGGCCTGACCGTCGGCGTCATTGTCAACCAGATGCGCGACGTAGAACGCCAGCAGGCTTACAACTGCGATATCATCTATGCCACCAACAACGAGCTGGGATTTGATTACCTGCGCGACAATATGAAATACGCCCTGGATCAGATGGTCCAGCGCCCATTCCATTACGCCATTGTCGATGAAGTGGACAGTATCCTTATTGATGAAGCGCGCACGCCGCTTATCATCTCTGGTCCGACGGAAGATAACTCAGACCTTTACACCAAAGTGGACCGTCTTATTCCCAAATTGCTGAAGGAAGACTGGGAGAAGGACGAAAAATCAAGAACCATCGTGCTGACGGATGCCGGGGTTAAGCATGTCGAAGACTTGCTGATTAAAGCAGGCATGCTCGCCGAGGGCACGAGCCTTTACGACATCGACAATGTAGGCCTTGTCCACCACGTCAATCAGGCGCTGCGGGCGCATAACCTATATGCGCGCGATGTCGATTATATTGTGAAGGACGATAAAGTTATCATCATTGATGAATTCACCGGCCGCATGATGGATGGGCGGCGCTATTCCGAAGGCCTGCACCAGGCGCTGGAAGCCAAGGAAAAAGTGGAAATCCAGAACGAAAACCAGACGCTGGCTTCCATCACTTTCCAGAATTACTTCCGCCTCTATCCCAAGCTCGCAGGCATGACCGGCACAGCAATGACGGAAGCCAATGAGTTCCGCGATATTTATAAACTGGAAGTGGTCGAAATTCCCACCAACATGGATGTAAAGCGCGCCGATTCGCATGACGAAATCTACCGCACGGCCGCCGAAAAATATGGCGCCGTCATCGAGCTCATCAAAGAATGCTATGCCCGCAAGCAGCCTGTGCTGGTGGGCACCGTAAGCATCGAGAAATCGGAGCATCTTTCTGATCTGCTTAAAAAAGCCAAGATTCCCCATAACGTGCTCAATGCCCGCCATCATGAAAATGAAGCCCATATCGTAGCCCAGGCCGGACGCGCAGGCGCCGTTACCATCGCAACCAATATGGCAGGCCGCGGCACTGACATCATGCTGGGCGGTAATCTTAATATGCGCATTGCCGACGAACTGGGCGATGAAGCCGATATGACCTCTTTTGCTGCTCAGAAAATCCGCGAGGAGACAGACAAAGAAAAACAGTTGGTGTTAGAGGCCGGCGGGTTATTTGTGATAGGCACCGAGCGCCATGAAAGCCGCCGCATCGACAACCAATTGCGCGGCCGCTCCGGACGCCAGGGCGATCCGGGCGCGTCCAAGTTCTTTCTTTCGCTTGAAGATGATCTGATGCGTATTTTCGGCTCCGAGCGCATTGACGGCTTGCTTCAGAAAATGGGGCTCAAGCAGGGTGAAGCCATATTCCACCCCTGGATGAATAAGGCGATTGAAAAAGCCCAGCATAAAGTGGAAGGGCGCAATTACGAAATCCGCAAGCAGCTTCTTAAATATGACGACGTCATGAATGACCAGCGCAAAGTTATCTATGAGCAGCGCATTGAGATGATGACAGCGCAGGACGTGCAGGACACGGTTGCCTTCATGCGCGCGGAAATCAACGAAGAGCTTATCGACCAGTATATCCCCAAACGCACCTATCCTGAACAATGGGAAACCGCTGTCCTGGAAAAAGAAATATTTCGCATTTACGGCCTGCACCTGCCCGCACAGGAATGGGCGAAGGAAGAAGGCATTGCCGGTGAAGAAATGCTGGAAAGGCTCGATAAAACCACGCAGGAACAAATCGAAGCTAAAGAGCAATCCTACGGCGCCGCCATCATGCGTCAGGTAGAAAAGCGCATCCTCCTGCAGACACTGGACCAGTTATGGAAAGATCATTTGCTGACGCTCGATCATCTGCGCCACGGCATCAATCTCCGCGCCTACGGCCAGCGCGATCCGCTCAATGAATATAAGCAGGAAGCGTTTTCGCTCTTTGAACAGATGCTGGGCCAGCTGCGCGAATTAGTGACCAACCGCATGGCACATCTTGAAATCCGCGCAGAGCAACCGCCCAAAGCCATCACCGACCTCAAGGTTGCGCAAAAAATGCGCGAAAGCCGCTTTGATCCGGCAATGGCGGGTGATGCAGACGCGGAAGAAAGCGCCTATGAAACCAATCATACGCCGGTGCGCGCCCATGTGCGCCCCGAAGACCGCAATCCGGGAGATCCCGAAACATGGGGTAAAGTTGGACGCAACGACACCTGCCCCTGCGGTTCAGGCAAAAAATTTAAACATTGCCACGGCGCTTTGATTCCCGCCTAGATATCAATTTGTTTTTATTGTATTTTATTTGCACGCATAGTTACAATGCGTGCTAGAAGACTCGTCATTCCCGCGCAGGCGGGAATCTCTTTTGCAACAAACACATACGTGGACAAGAAGATTCCTGCCTGCGCGGGAATGACAATAAAGAAGAAATCGAAAATATGGTACAGCCTTAACAATTATTAATTAATATTACATAATTTATTAATAAATAGCCCTTATACTGTTTCATAGTGAACCTTAAGATGGGCTGGAATTATGAGACTGTTTTTGCTTGGTATATTGCGTTATACACCGCTCAGCGCCGCTTTTATTATCGTATGTTTTATCCCCTTTTGTTTTGCGCGCTCCATCCCCATAGAAATTCCGCCTTTGATGCATTACGCATCGCTGTCATGGGGATCAGGGCACGACAAATCCTCATCCGCCAACCATAAACCCATTCACATAAGCGAATGCCAGCATTATATTATTCATGAAATACAGATGCAGAACTCTTTTATATAGTTAACCTTATTTTTTAATAAAACTATTATATTTTTAGTAAAAACATAATAATTACCTGATATTATTTTAGTATGGATGAACACAAAGAGAATGAAACTCAACTGACTCCTGAACAAAAAATTCGGGAGCTTGCCACACTTTCTGGCATTGCGCCCAATGCTTTCATCGAAGCATTGAAAGGTAAGGGCGTTGCGGAATTGGACCATGCCATAACACAACTGATCGGAGAAGATTACCAACCTGCACAAATGGTTCCTGTTCTCAGAGAACTGTATTATGCACAATTTTCACCGGAAAAAATTAAAGAGACGGTGAAGCAATTTGCAGAATTGAAAACAGGATTAGGTGAATTAAACAGTACATTAGAAGATAGTGACAACAGCTCTTCAACGGATGTTAAATCACCCAGTCCTGAACCTAAGCGTGATATCTTTGAAGCAAAGGCTATTGCTCATTATCTTCACTGGGCCCATGTATTTTTACATCGCTATTACCTGGAAAACACTCCGGAAAAACTAGACATTGCGCAATGGACGAAGAAAAAATCGCAAATCGCTATTTGTAAATTATATAACAATCTTAGAGAGTTTTCGGCAAAGATCGGTGAAATAGCCTATGATGAAAAAAACCAAGCCTTAAGTGATGAAGAAAAATTAAAAATTCTGGGACAATACATCTCAACTGTAGAGAATCGATTAACAGATACATTGGCTACCGCTCATATTTTTGCTTCTTTTGTTCAGCAACGTGATGACGCTTTGGAACAAGGCCCTGATGAGCCTGATAAGGCAAAACCAGAAGAAAAGGCTATGAATAAGAAAAACCTTGAGCGGTTGGACAAAGGTCTTATGGCTTCACTATTTTGTATTGGTTCCGCTTCGGCATCTGTCTCTCCCTTAAGGCCAAATTTGAGCCGGCAAGTCCCATCGCATGCGCATAGATATACCCTGAACTCTGACTATACATCAACCATACGAAAATTGTTTAAGGTATCTGGTCTTGATTCACCCGAAATAACTATGGAGTTATTGCCTAAGGCTAAAGCAGCTTGTCTTGCGGGATATTATACATATAGGAAGACCCATCCTCCAGAAATAGGCGCAGAAAATATCCCTGGTGATGATAATAAAGGCGGCTTCGGTGGTGCTGGTGCCCATAGAGGTGGCAATAGAAGCGGTGGGGGCAATAGAAGTTTCTAATTCTCGATATAGCCGACAGACAGGGCTTTTTTCGCCTGTTCGTGATCGAGCGCGTTTTCCCATTTGGCTACCACGATAGTGGTAATGCCGTTGCCAATCAGGTTGGTGATGGCGCGTCCCGTTGACATGAAACGGTCCACCGCATAAATCAGCGCCAACCCTACATCCAGATTCTGCTGCGGCATGATTTTCATGGAAGCAAGCGTTGCCGCGAGCACGATAAACGCGCTTCCCGTAACGCCTGCAGCGCCTTTAGAGGCAATCAGCAATACGCCCAGCAGCCAGAGTTCCTGACCAAGCGTAATCGGCGTTCCCGTAGCATAGGTGATGAACAGTGCGCCCATGGTAAAATAAATGCAGGAGCCCACCAGATTGAAAGAATAGCCCGTAGGAATCACCATGCCCACGACCGGTTTGCTGCAGCCCAATTGCTCGAGCTTTTCCATCATGCGCGGCAATACCGATTCAGAGGAAGACGTACCCAGCACGATGAATATTTCTTCACGGATGAAGCGGAGGAAATCCCAGGTGCCGAGCTTGCAATAAAAACGCATGACCGGCGCCAGCACCAGAACGATGAAAACCGCGCAGGTCGCATAAAAAAGAATGATAAGCTCACCCAGATACTCCAGTGATTTGATGCCGTAGGCACCGACGGTAAACGCCATAGCGCCAAAAGCGCCGATGGGAGCAAAGCGCGTTACCATATCAACCATCTTGAATAAAATGCTGGAGAATACATCGATAAAGGTGAGCATGACTCGGCCTTTTTCGCCAATCGACAGCAAGGCGCCTGCAAATAAGAGCGCGACAAAAAGCACCTGGAGAATTTCACCACTGGAAAATGCGCCCACCATGGTGGTCGGGATGATATTCATCAGGAACTCGGTGGTGGAGAGAACGCCGGTATCGCCCACTTTTGCTTTTGCCGCATTAATCTGTGCAGCGCTTACATGGATATCAAGCCCGCTGCCGGGATGATAAAACTGCACCAGCACCAGGCCAATGAGAAGCGCCAGCGTAGTGATGATTTCAAAACACAATATCGCCTTGGCACCCACACGGCCCACATGCTTCATGCTGCGCATACCCGCAACACCCGTTACAATAGTGCAGAAGATAATGGGAGCAATGAGCATCTTGATAAGATTGATGAATGCATCGCCCAACGGCTTCATCTTGGCGCCGGTTTCGGGCCATATATATCCCACCGCAACGCCCAGCAGAATGGCAATGATCACCTGAAGAAATAAATCATTATAGAGCGTTTTCTTTGCTCTTTTATTAGTCGAAGACGCCATAGGCACTTTTGCTCCCGTGGAAGCGCTTTCAAAACCAGCGCTCCTGATTCCTTAGGACTTTTGAGGTTCCCCTTCATAAATATAAAATACGGCATACTCAAGGAATTATTTGCGGCAAAGATGCAACTACTCTATAAAAACAGCAGTATTTAGTCCTTTAGATAGATAAATCAATGAACGAACAGGCGCGCATACTATCGCCTTCTTTGGCCGAAGAAGATGTTGATCTTCAAACGCTCAGACCCCTCTCCTTTGCCGACTTCACTGGACAGAAGCAAACCTGCGACAATCTGCGTGTCTTCGTGGAAAGTGCGAGGAAGCGTGAGGAAGCGCTCGACCATACCTTGCTTTACGGCCCTCCGGGACTGGGCAAAACCACATTGGCGCAGATTATCGCACGCGAAATGGGCGTAGGGTTTCGCGCCACATCCGGCCCCATCCTTACCAAGGCGGGCGACCTGGCCGCCATTCTCACCAATCTGCAAAAGGGCGATGTGCTGTTCGTCGATGAAATCCATCGCTTAAACCCGGCAGTGGAAGAAGTGCTCTATCCGGCGATGGAGGATTTCAAACTCGACCTGATTATCGGCGAAGGGCCTGCGGCGCGCACTATCCGCATTGACGTACCACAATTTACGCTGGTCGGCGCCACTACCCGCTTAGGTCTTATCTCCAACCCGCTGCGCGATCGCTTTGGCATTCCTCTCCGGTTGCAGTTTTACGATATTGAAGATCTCCAGCATGTGATTGAGCGCGCTGCCAGCATTTTAGGCATTGCCATCGGCAAAGAAGGTTCGTTGGAAATTGCCCGGCGCTCACGCGGCACGCCGCGTATTGCCGTGCGCCTGCTGCGCCGTGTGCGTGATTTTGCCCAAGCTGCAGGCAAAGACGGCATTGATCGCGCAATGGCGGATTCATCGCTTAAGCGCCTGGAGGTCGATAGTCTGGGCCTTGATTCTTCCGATCACCGCTATATGCGTTTTATCGCCGAGCATTACCAGGGCGGACCGGTGGGCGTGGAAACCATTGCCGCAGGATTAGCCGAGCAGCGCGATTCCGTAGAAGAAACCGTGGAGCCTTACCTGCTGCAATGCGGATTCATCCAGCGCACACCGCGTGGACGCATGCTCACTGCCAAAGCATTCACCCATTTAGGGTTAAAGCCTCACAAGACACCTCAGAGCCAGATGGATATGCTGCCGGAGGATGAATGAGCTTGCCAGACTTAGGGCACCGCACCGATTATCGTATTTACTACGAAGACACAGACGCGGCGGGCATGGTCTATTATGCCAATTACCTGAAATTTGCCGAGCGTGCGCGCACCGAATGGTTGCGCAGTCTTGGTTTTGAGCAATCGCTGCTGCTCAAAGATGAAGGCATCGGCTTTGTAGTGCACCACTGCGAAATTGATTTTCTTAAACCCGCAAAGCTTGACGATCTGATCACGCTGGAAACGCGCTTGCAAGAATTGGGCAAAGTGCGTATGACCATGCAGCAAGTTGTGAAACGTGGAGACACGATTCTTGCCGAGCTTAGCGTCGGGTTGGCTTGTGTGGATAGAAACAGCAAACCCGTGCGCTGGCCGCAAGCTTTGATTTCTGCGCTGGAGAAATAGTTATGGGGACAGGAAACATGGCCAGGGGGCCATGTCTTTAGTGCCCGAAGGGTTTAGGTTCATCGCGAAGGCCAGGAGGCCGGAGCGGGAATAATTTAAAAAGGACTACCTTATGGTAAATACCGCCGTTGATCCCGTTGCCGCCGCTGATGTGGCAAACATGGCCGCACCCGCTGCGCATGACATGTCTTTTGTCGGCATGTTCTGGCACGCCGATCCGGTCGTGCAGTTTATCATGGGCATGCTGCTGCTGGCCTCGTTCTGGGCATGGGCGATTATATTCGATAAATGGCTCACCTTCCGCTCCATCAAGACTAAAGCCGCCAAATTCGAGAATGATTTCTGGGCCAGCGAAGCACTGGATAAATTCCATGAGCGTATTAAAAAGCGCGCCAATCATCCGATGGCGATTATCTTTGTTGCTGCGATGGAAGAATGGTTCCGCTCGAAAATCCGCGATCTGTCCGCGGCCAACCTATCGCAAAAACTCGGCATGCGCGAACGCATCAACCAGATCATGATGGTGGCGCGCAACCGCGAAGTCGAAAAACTCGAAAGCGGCCTGGGCTTCCTGGCGAGCATCGGTTCTTCTGCACCTTTCATCGGCCTGTTTGGCACGGTGCTGGGCATCATGCACAGCTTTTCATCCATCGCATTGTCTAAAAACACTTCGCTGGTAAGCGTGGCGCCCGGTATCGCCGAAGCGTTATTTGCCACAGCCATAGGCCTGTTTGCCGCTATTCCGGCCGTTATCGCCTATAATAAATTCTCCAATGATCTCGATAAATTCGCCGGCAAGCTTGAGGATTTCAGCGTCGAATTCAATATGCTGCTGTCGCGTCAGATAGAGGGATAGACATGGGAGCGTCATTGGGCGGCGGCGGATCAGGCGGAAGAGATTCACGGCGCTACCGTAAGCAGCGTTTTACCGAAATCAACGTCACGCCGATGGTGGACGTCATGCTTGTACTGCTCATTATTTTCATGGTGACGGCACCGATGCTTACCGCCGGCGTTCAGGTGGATTTACCCAAAGCGCAAGCCTCGCCGCTGCAAGGCCAGGACGAGCCGCTAACCGTTTCCGTGCAGGCCGACGGCAAAGTCTTCCTGCAAAAAACGCCCGTTACGGTGGAGGAGCTTGGGCCTAAGCTCAAAGCCATTGCAGGCGAAAAAAGCGATACGCGCATTTTTGTACGCGGCGATAAGAATGTCGATTACGGGCGTATCATGCATGTAGTGGGTGAAATCAACGGCGCAGGTTTTACCAAAGTCGCGCTTATTACCGAACAGGCGACTGGGACTTCATCCCGTCAAAGGGAATAGAGAGGACGCGCACCATGCAACTTACCAAAGGTGTGCGCTATTCGGCAGGCATGCACGTACTCTTGCTGCTGTTGTTGATATGCGGCCTGCCTGATTTTATGCATCGCGCGCCTGATACCGAACCGACGGCCATTTCCGTGGATATTCTCCCTTTGGCTGAAATGAGCAATGTTAAACCGCAGGAAAAACCGCCTGAGGAAAAAGTCAAAACCCCTAAAGAAGAAAACACCGCGCCAAAGGCCGCACCGGCCACTAAGAAGGAACAGGAGCAACCTAAAGAGGAAGCGATTCCACTTCCCACCAAAGAGGCTATTAAACAGCAACCTAAAAAACCTGAAAAGCCAAAACCCAAGCCCAAACCTCAGAGCGACGATTTGAACAGCATTTTAAACAGTGTCAAGGAACAGGCAAAAACCGAGGAATCCAAAAAGCCCTCCGAAGCGGTGGCCAAGCCCGACGCGCATCCGGCAAAATCGGATAATTATAATCCCGATATGCCGCTTTCCATGTCGGAAAAAGATCTTATCCGCAACCAGTTCCAAAAATGCTGGGATGTGCCGGCAGGTGCAAAAGATGCCTATAATTTGATTGTGACGCTGCATATCGAAGTGACGGAAGACGGCACGGTTACCAAAGTAGAGCTTGCGCGCGATACCTCGCGTTATAATTCCGATTCCTTCTTTCAGGCCGCAGCCGATTCCGCCATGCGCGCAGTAGAGCGCTGCAGTCCTCTGAAGAATCTGCCTGCGGATAAATATGGCAGCTGGCGCGATATGGAACTTACTTTCGATCCCAAGGATATGCTGTATTAGTTTTTACTCCAGGTGCCATGCCTGCTTCCCCTTGTTACAGTATCAGCAAACTGCTAACATATTGGCGATGAATCATAATATTTTCATATCTATTCGGCCGCCAGCTTCTTCCAGGTTGGCTTTGATGGCGGGGTTCACACTTCTTGAACTCTCCATAGTGCTGATCATTATCGGTCTTATAGCTGGCGGGATTCTGGTCGGGCAAGACCTCATCAATGCCGCAGGCGAGCGGGCACAAATCACCCAAATCGAAAAATATAATCAGGCAGTCAATACATTTCGCGGAAAGTATAATGCTCTGCCAGGAGATATGGATACGGCAACCGCCAATCTTTTTGGGTTTGGACACCGTGGATCCTTCGCTGGAGAAGGCGATGGCAACGGGATTATCGAGGGCAATTCACAAAACCGATCGGGGTTCAATGACGGCAATGTGGAAGTAACGGGTGAAACGGTCATGTTCTGGTCTGATCTCACCTATGCTAACGGTATGAATATAGGTCTTATAGAAGGCAATTTTAACACCGGTTCTGAAACAGCATTTCCTGCCGGAAACTATATTTATCCTACACAGCTGAGCCTCTATTATCCTCCAAGCATACTGGGCAATGGCAATTACGTATATGTCTGGAGCAGTAAATTATTCGTAAATTATTTTGGTGTATCAAAAATTTCTTATTGTAATCCGCAGATTTATTCTTCACCCGGCATGACGGTGCATGACGCATATTATATCGATAAAAAAGTGGACGACGGCCTGCCGCAAACCGGCAGGGTCATCGCCATGTACATGAATGGATCGGCAGGCTGGGGCCAATGGGCGGGTGCAGGAACCGGCAATCCCGTCGCTTATTACACGGCAACAAGCGGATCAGCCTCAACCTGCTTTGATAATAATGGCGCTACAGGCATTATGAATTATTCCATAAAGCAGAATAACGGCTCGGGGATGAACTGCGCGCTTTCGTTCCAATTTTAAAATTATAATTTTATAAAACTTACTCTGGCGCACCATTCGAGTTCCACGTCCTGCAGCATTTTTGCGTTGTAACTCATGAGCGTATAGCGCCCGTAAAACGACCCGGGCTTCAGGGTGCGAATCAGCGTAGCACCATTTTTTATTTTCACTACGCATAGTTCATTTAGGTATTTGTCGCAGTCGCCTTCCACTATGCCGTTATAATAGACAAGCGCGCCATCCTGTATGAAAGGCAGCATCGCATCACCTTTCACGCGGATTGCCTGCAATTCGCGGTGGCCCTCTTCCGGCGGCGCTTCAACAAATTCACCCGGCTCCAATGCTTTTCCATGTTCACGCACACCTTTGGCTGGCACCACCCTATGATCGGCTCCCAATGTTCCCATCATAGGCACCATTACAGAATTATCCTCCGATAAAAAATAGGAAAGTGGTTTGCCAAGCGTCTTGGCGATTTTCTGCAAAGTGTCGCGCCGCGGATTTTGCGCGCGCTTGGTAATAATATCGCGGATAGTGGTTTCACCCAATCCGGCAGCAAGCGAAAGGCTTTTATAATTAAAACCCTGCTTCTCTATTTCCTGCTCCAGCCTTGTAATAAATATATCTGACACAATGAAGTGATACTCACGCAACCGGCTCCAAAGTAAAAGTGTGAAATTTCCCATTTACAATGGGAAATAACCCATTATGGTACAGGCTGTTCCAACTTAAGGCATAAACTATGACACTTCCTAAAAAACCACGGCGCAGTATTCTCGAAGATGCATTGATATTTATCCGCAGTGGCGGAGCACTTCTCATGCGCATCAAAAAGGACCCTACCTTCCTGCCTGAAGAGCAGGATTTCAAATTGCTGCAAAAAATTTATGATGAAGGCAGCCGCATCAGGATTAAAGCCACTTACATAGAAGCCCTTCTACATCAGAGGCTTAAAGGCGGAGAAGAGATATCCCTGCCCTGGAGCGAAGAAGCGATTGAGCGGGAATAGGTAAATCAGGATAAGCCGCGTTTATTTTCAGCATTATGCGGTGCCCTGACATGGGAATGATCGGCGTACACAGCAACCTCTTTCTGGGCAGGCGAATGCCGTATGCCATGTATATGCGCCGTATGGGCAATATCATGCGCATGCTGCCCGGCTTGCGCAAGCTGTTCCTGGTGTTGCCTATGTATCAGCGGCAACTCTTCTTGAAACGCTGTGAGGTCTTTGGCAGCGGCATTGCAGAGGCGCAGCGTTAATAATGCATCCTGATATAATGATGCATTTTCCTGTGACTGATAGCCAAAGAAATTGGGTTTAGTGCGTTCATAGACGCGCTTCTGGTCTGTTTCTTCGGCAATAATCGCCGCACGCATTGTATCAATAGCGCCCGGATGGGTATAATCTACCCTTCCATGATGATCACGCGCCACATGCGCTGCATCAAGCTGGCCGCGCAGCGATTCTTCCATCCCCACAAGATTACCGTAGCGCGCTTTGTCGGGCCGAAAGGATATATCTGCTTTTTCATTTAACTGATGCGTTTCAATGCCTGCAGTTACAATACCGTATGTATTCTCAACCAACTGAACGGGCGTCGTATGTATGACCGCTTCCCCGTCGGCACGAAAATCCCTTTTCTTAATTTCGACATAATCCATTGCCAGTGCGCCTATATCCATAGGCCGTTTGCCTGTGATCATATCGTGGGTTTTGATATCTAATCGCGCATGTTCCGCACCTGATGCCTTGCTTCTTTCATACAGGTAATGCGTTGCATCACGGGCCATCCCTACAGTGGCGATATTCGCATACAGTGTAAGACCGCCATCCACAGCCTTATCGGCAACTACTGCCGCAATATATCCTGCACTCTTGCCTTCATCATGTGCCTTTTTTCCCGCCTCGAATGCTCCATAACCGGTATCGATAACACCTGCCGCCGTGCCCACGATACCTGCGTTTTTTACTTTACCTGCAGCTTCAAGTGCCATGCTGCCGCCTGATGTAAGCATTTCCATTCCGCCCATTACTCTCTCACCTACCGTATGCGCATGCGCCAGACGATCTCCGCTTGCCATCAGCCCGGCAGCGCCACCGCCAGCGCTTGCGCGGCTTAATCTAGAAGTATGGGGAGCATCGGTGGACTCACTGGTAGACATGCTTTCTGCCGGAGGCGGCGTTATTGTGGGGGGTGCTGGCAGAACCGAAGGCACGTGATTCTCGGCAACAATTGTTTCACCATTATGGAACGGTGCGTGAGGTGATGGAGTAATCTCTGCATCTGCATGGGCAATCGTATGTCCTTGCAGAACATCATGTGCCTTAGGTTTATGAGATGCGTGGCCCTCCCCTTCTACACCAGGAGAACGCAAGATAATTAAATCTTTAAAATCAGGTTTTGGTTTTACTATACCATGTTTCTCGTAGTGCTCATAATCCGGTAGTATTATCTTTTCTATATAATCAGTAAGATGAGGATTTTTCTTAATATCTTCTTCTGTCCATGTACCGCTCGCCATTTCACTTAAAATCTTGGAAGAAATTTCGGCATCAAATGCATCTGCAGCATAGCCATCCAATCTTGTCTTATAATTTGCGGTCGGAGAATTTCCCCCTTTTGCCAACTGAAAGAAGAATTCTCTTGGATCATTTTCACCTCCATAGGGCTTGGCACTATTTCCATACATTTTATCTAGAGTGTTATGCACTGCTTCTTCAAGAAATGTGTTTGCTACCTCTGCCTGCGATCCGCGAATGCCTACAAAGATACTGTCTGGCATGGGTTTAGCGGCAGACGAATCTCCCTTTAGATAGAACCCGTACCTATTAAATGCGTCTGCTTTGTGAGCATCCAGATTAAAGGCATTTACTTCGTGAGCATTTATAAGCACAATATGCGTATTCTCAAGGGCACCTAAAGCGAGGTGCCTGGCGCGCTCGGCCCGTTCGGGATTAGCGTTATCCGTCAGTGTGTGGATATGGTCAATAATTGTATTGAACTTTGCTCTGGCAACCCCTGGCTCCAATGCAGGCGCCTGGGTACTGTCATGATGTGTTATTAACCGCAAACGTGCGCTATTCAAAAGATCGGGAAAGACCTCTATTACCTTTTGTTGTTGTTCTGCGGGGACTCCCTTTGCGGATAAAGTATTTACAAGGTTTTGAGTTAACGCCGTATGATTTTCCTGATCAAGAATATCCGGTATCCGGAAAAGGGTGGATTGCGCCATCTGTTCTTCTATATCACCGTACACCCCATACTCCGCAAAACGCCTACTGATATATTGGTTATTCACGGGTTGATAGTATACTATTTCATCGGAAGTAACGGTGACGTGTCTGTAAGCATCATGAGGCGCTTGTGTATCCGTTCCAGATAAAGTCGTACTGGAATGATTATCTGTGACTGTGACATTCTCAGGCATGCTATTTCCCTTAATCTATGAAGAGAGTAGCACAAGATGATTAAGATTTTATTACGAACTCCACGCATTATTCTAATAATTATAAAGCAAATACAATATATTACATGAATCAGCCGTTGCTTGCCGCCATTCAAACAATCACTATTTCGCATTATTTTCTGCTCCAGCTCACGATTTAGCCCTTTCTTCATTGACCCACGGCCTGACATCCCCTATGACAGCGCCCATGACAAATATCAGAAATATCGCAATCATCGCCCACGTTGACCACGGCAAAACCACGCTCGTTGACGCAATGCTCATGCAAACCGGCACGTTCCGTGCTAACCAGGAAGTCGCCACCTGCGTGATGGACAGCAACGATCTTGAAAAAGAACGCGGCATTACCATCCTCGCCAAATGCACTTCGGTGAACCGCGGCGACACGCGCATTAACATCGTTGATACGCCCGGCCACGCCGATTTCGGCGGCGAAGTCGAACGCGTGCTTTCGATGGTGGACGGCGTTGTATTGCTGGTGGATGCTGCCGAAGGCCCGATGCCGCAAACCAAATTCGTGCTTACCAAAGCGCTCAATCTCGGCCTGCGCCCCATCGTACTTATTAACAAAATCGACCGTTCCGATGCGCGTCCTGATGAAGTGGTCAACGAAGTGTTTGATCTGTTCGTGGCGCTTGAAGCTTCGGATGTCCAGCTTGATTTCCCAGTGCTTTACTCTTCCGGCCGCGCCGGCTGGTGCGTGAAGGATTTGAAAGATGAGCGCACCAATCTTGACCCCTTATTTGAGACTATCCTTTCTTACGTGGAAGCGCCCGACGTCGATAAAGACGCACCGTTTGCCATGCTTGCAACTATTCTCGATGCTGATCCTTATCTGGGTCGTATTCTGACAGGACGCGTTTATAGCGGTCGCGCGCGCGTGGGCATTCCCATCAAGGCAATCAACCTCAAAGGCGAAGTCGTTGAACAAGGGCGCATGACTAAACTTTTGTCTTATCAAGGCATTAAGCGCGTTTCCATCAACGAAGCCGAAGCAGGCGATATCATCTGCGTCGCAGGTCTTGAGCATGCTTCCGTATCCGATACGATTGGCGAACTCGCTATTTCCACTCCTATTTCTTCAACTCCCGTTGATCCGCCAACAATGGCAATCACCATTGCTGTGAACGATTCACCGCTCGCAGGCAAGGAAGGCACTAAAGTCACTTCGCGCCTGATAGCTGAGCGCTTATTTGCCGAAGCTGAAACCAACGTCGCCATTTCGGTAAAGGAAACCGAAACCAAGGATGCGTTTGAAGTGGGCGGCCGCGGCGAATTGCAGTTGGGCGTACTCATCGAAACCATGCGCCGTGAAGGATTTGAACTTTCTGTTTCACGTCCGCGTGTGCTTTTGCACGAAGATCCTGTTACCGGCGGAAAGACCGAGCCCATCGAAGAAGTTCTTGTTGATGTGGACGAAGAATTCACCGGCGTAGTGGTCGAGAAAATCTCGATGCGCAAAGGCGAAATGAAAGATATGCGCCCCTCGGGCGGCGGTAAAATCCGCATCATATTCCACGTGCCTGCGCGCGGCCTTATCGGCTACCAAAGCGAGTTTATGACAGACACGCGCGGCACCGGCATCATGAACCGCCTGTTCCATGGCTACGGCCCCTATAAAGGCGACATACCGGGACGCCGCAATGGCGCCCTCATTTCCACCGATCTGGGCGAAGCGGTGGCTTACGCTATCTGGAACCTCCAGGATCGCGGCATCATGTTCATCAACCCACAGGAAAAAGTTTATGCGGGCATGATCGTGGGCGAACATACGCGCGACAATGATCTGGAAATCAACGTGCTCAAAGGCAAGCAGCTGACCAACATCCGCACTACCAGCAAAGACGAAGCCGTGCGCCTTATACCGCCGGTCATCATGACGCTGGAGCAGATGATGTCTTACATCGAGCCTGATGAGCTTGTGGAAGTGACGCCTAAAAGCCTGCGCCTGCGCAAGAAATTCCTCGATGCCAACGAACGCAAGCGCCTGGGCAGAGAGATGAAGAAGGAGGCCAGTTAAACATGATAACGGAACTTCTCTCACAAGCCAACATCGCGCTGTTTTACGCAGTGAACCAGATTCACCCTTGCGATGCCTATGATAAACTCATGCTGGCTGGCACGTTTTTCTCTGATCGTTCGCGTTTTCCTTTCTACCTTTTGCTTATTATATTTAGTGGATATATCTCAGTGCTTCGCCATAAAAAAAGCACTTCAGAGATGCAGGCCGCAACCCTCGCCCTGTGGCAAAATATCGTCATCGTTTTTGTCGTAGCTTTCATGGCGGATGCCGCCTTTTTAACATTCGCAAAACATTTCTTCCATCATCCACGGCCTTTTGTGGCATTGCCTTTAAGCAGCGTCCGGCTGATAGGAATGTCACTCAGCGAACATGATTATTATTTAAGCTTTCCAAGCGGACACGCCTCCTTCGCAACATTAGTGGCGATGAGCATTTGGCCGGCGCTTGGACGCATAGGTAAAAGCTTTGCATGCCTGTATGTCGTTTGGGCCTGCTGGTCGCGATTGGCCCTGGGAGTGCATTTCCCGGCGGATGTAGTAGCAGGCGCCGCCACCAGCGCTTGCATCGTGATAGCGGTGCGCCTGATGGTTCTCAAATACCTGAAACTTCCCCTTGTGATAAAAAAGTCATAATACGTCGTTCCTCGATTTGTTGGATTTGTTAAATTGCTCCTGCTTCGATCCCCGCCCTACGCAATGAGCCTAAGAGATTGCATTAACTTAATATTCGTCCTTCTAGCATTAATATGTCCCATTTTGGCATAATACGTCGTTCCTCGATTTTTATGATTTGTGTCATCCTCGGGCTTGACCCGAGGATCTATCTTAATGATGGATTCTCGTGTCGGAGCACGAGAATGACACTTTAAATATAGCCTCCTATCCACGCTTCTTGTTCCTCTTCTTCCCGTCTTTGCGAGGAGGCGGAGATGATGAAGCAATCCAGGGCTTGTTGTAAAGCTGGATTGCCGCGCTCCCGAAGGTCGCTCGCAATGACGAGCAGACTATATCAGGGAATAATCCCATATTCAAGTCCCCATGATTACTCTGCATGTATTTTCGGCAACACCGCAGTGGCAAGCGCACTGAACTCCGCACTCAACGCGCAAGCGATTTTAAGCAGGTGATGCAGGGTGATTTCACCTTTGCCCAGTTCATACTGATCGAGCAATCGTTCATTCACCCCGCTTAACCGTGCGAGCTTATGAAGCGGCATCTTCTGCTTGGTGCGCTCATTACGGATATTCTGGCCGATGATGAAACGTATGTAGACTGAGCGGGAACAATCAATAAAGCCCACAAACAAAAGCCCCGGCTCAATGAAGAGTCCGGGGCTTTTTGATGTTTTATGAAAGAGTATTTAGGCACAGGTGACGGCAGTATAGATATGTAAGAAAATGAGAAATAAATGGCAGGATAATTCCTGCAATCATTAATACTTCTCTTCCTTAGAAAGGAGGTAATCCAGCCGCAGGTTCCCCTACGGCTACCTTGTTACGACTTCACCCCAGTCATTGACCCTACCGTGGTTGCCTGCCTCCTTGCGGTTAGCACAGCAGCTTAAGGTAGAACCAACTTCCATGGTGTGACGGGCGGTGTGTACAAGACCCGGGAACGTATTCACCGTAGCATGCTGATCTACGATTACTAGCGATTCCAGCTTCATGCACTCGAGTTGCAGAGTGCAATCCGAACTGAGACGGCTTTTTGAGATTAGCGCACCCTTGCGGGTTGGCTGCCCATTGTCACCGCCATTGTAGCACGTGTGTAGCCCAGGCCGTAAGGGCCATGAAGACTTGACGTCATCCCCACCTTCCTCCGGCTTATCACCGGCAGTTTCCTTAGAGTTCCCAGCATTACCTGATGGCAACTAAGGATGAGGGTTGCGCTCGTTGCGGGACTTAACCCAACATCTCACGACACGAGCTGACGACAGCCATGCAGCACCTGTGTGGTAGCCAGCCAAACTGAAGATCTCCGTTTCTGGAGACCATACTACCCATGTCAAGGCCTGGTAAGGTTCTTCGCGTTGCCTCGAATTAAACCACATGCTCCACCGCTTGTGCGGGTCCCCGTCAATTCCTTTGAGTTTTAATCTTGCGACCGTACTCCCCAGGCGGAGTGCTTAATGCGTTAGCGGCGCCACTGAATCCTACGGACCCAACGGCTAGCACTCATCGTTTACAGCGTGGACTACCAGGGTATCTAATCCTGTTTGATCCCCACGCTTTCGCACCTCAGCGTCAGTTGTGTGCCAGATAGCCGCCTTCGCCACCGGTGTTCCTCCTAATATCTACGAATTTCACCTCTACATTAGGAATTCCGCTATCCCCTCACACACTCCAGCTATACAGTTTCAAAGGCAGTTCCAGGGTTGAGCCCTGGGATTTCACCTCTGACTTGTATAACCGCCTACGCGCGCTTTACGCCCAGTAATTCCGAACAACGCTAGCACCCTTCGTATTACCGCGGCTGCTGGCACGAAGTTAGCCGGTGCTTATTCTTCAGGTACCGTCATTATCTTCCCTGACAAAAGAGCTTTACAACCCTAAGGCCTTCATCACTCACGCGGCATGGCTGGATCAGGCTTTCGCCCATTGTCCAATATTCCCCACTGCTGCCTCCCGTAGGAGTCTGGACCGTGTCTCAGTTCCAGTGTGGCTGGTCGTCCTCTCAGACCAGCTACAGATCGGAGCCTTGGTAGGCCATTACCCCACCAACTAGCTAATCTGACGCGGGCCAATCTTAGAGCGATAAATCTTTCCTCCGGAGAGAATATTCGGTATTAGCAGCAGTTTCCCGCTGTTATTCCGAACTCTAAGGTATGTTCCCACGCGTTACTCACCCGTGCGCCACTGCTGTATTGCTACAACCGTTCGACTTGCATGTGTTAAGCCTGCCGCCAGCGTTCGTTCTGAGCCAGGATCAAACTCTCAAGTTGTGATCCAAGCTTTAGTCTATGTTAACTTAATAACACTCAAATAAAGCGAATTGATTGATTCGCACGCTGTCACATACTTTTCAGGTCTCATCGACACAAAAAAGCATTGCGACCAAATAAAAATTGTTTCGAAAAATTACATGGTTTAGCACAAATAACAGCGTACGTTAAAATTCTATACGCCATCACCTGCGCTTAAATACTCTATTCACTCTGTAAAACATCAGGATATCTGCCGTTTCCGGCGGTCAATCGCGTCGCCCGTTTGTCGCGGGGAGGCAACTTATAGGTAAGGCTCAAAGGAATGTCAACAGGGTTTTTTAAATTAAATTTTATTCCTGCTACGGCCTGCTGGCCTCACAGTTAGATGACGCTTCGCTAGCTCATGGCTGGAGCAGCCTTTTGGCCGCTTCCTGAACTATAATATAACGTGTATACTTAACACTTCTCAACTATAAGTAGCTATAGTAATATAGTGAAAATACAGGGAGAACCCATGCCTAGTCAGACCATACTTATAGTTGATGACGATGAAACCCAGCGCATGACGTCGGCGCAATTCCTGGGACATAAACTCGGCTACGCTATAGAAGAAGCTACAAACGGCGAGCAGGCGGTGACGCGCCTGATGAATATCCATAAGCCTCTTATTGATCTGGTGCTGCTCGATCTTTATATGCCGGGCATGGACGGCAAAGACGTGCTCACCCGCATACGCGCGGTTTACCCCACCCTGCCCGTCATCATGGTAACCGCCAGCAGCGAGATTGAAGACGCCGTCGCGCTGATGCAATTGGGCGCATCCGATTTTATCACCAAGCCCTTCAATAACGAACGGTTGCGGCTTTCGGTGGAGCAGCATCTTACAATCCGGACACTGAGCAGTGAAGTGGCAAGGCTCAAACGCAAAGAAGACGGGCATGGTCAATTTGATGATCTGATTGGCGCTGAAAAAGGGCTTGCTTTGTGCGTAGCACTCGGCCGCAAGGCCGCGCAATCGGATATCCCCGTGCTCATCACCGGCGAATCAGGCGTGGGCAAAGAATTATTCGCGCGCGCCATTCACGGCGAGAGCCCGCGCGGCGGACGTCCGTTTGTGGCAATCAATTGCGGCGCTATCCCCGAAAACCTGGTGGAGAGCACCTTGTTCGGCCATGAAAAAGGATCGTTCACCGGCGCGATTGCGCGTGAAATCGGCAAATTCCGCGAGGCCGACGGCGGCACATTATTCCTCGATGAGGTGGGCGAGCTCAAACCGGAAATGCAGACCAAGCTCCTGCGCGTGCTCCAGCAGAAAGAAATCCAGCCGGTGGGCGCGGGCAAACCCGTTAAAGTGAATGTGCGCATCTTGTCCGCCACCAACCGCAATCTGGCGGAAGACGTCGCGCAAGGCAGGTTCCGGGAGGATCTCTATTACCGTCTTAATGTGCTGCCCATCCAGGTGCCTTCGCTGGCCAAACGCCGCGATGATATTCCCCTGCTTGCCGAACATATGCTCGCATGTTTCAGCGCGTCTGAGCAGAAACCAATGCTGCGCATCAGCGACGCAGGCGTTAAATGGCTCGTGCAGCAGGAATGGCCCGGCAACGTGCGCGAGCTGGAAAATCTGATGTACCGCGCCGTGGTGCTCACCGATAAAACAGAGATCACCGACGATGATTTCATCGCGATGACAATGAATGAACAAAAGCGCGCCGGCGCGCAGCAACAGGATTATTACGTCACCTTGCTGGATGAGGCGGGCCTTCCCAAATCCCTGGATAAAATTGAAGAAGAAATTATCACCGCAACCTTGAACCGTTGCGGCAATTCCATTCCCGAAGCGGCAAAAATGCTGGGTATGGGGCAATCCACCCTGTATAAAAAATTGTCGGGCAAAGCCGCATAGACAGGTACTAGGTGCCAGGTACTAGGGATTAGTAAAAATAAAGTCTCCCTAGCACCTAATCCCTAATCTCTGATCGACTGGCTTGCTTTTTAATTATGCCCGACTATAACCCATTTATGAAGCGGGTGTAGTTCAATGGTAGAACATCAGCCTTCCAAGCTGAATACGAGGGTTCGATTCCCTCTACCCGCTCCACCCTTCGCCTTTGGCTTCGGGTGGCTTACGCCCGTAAGTCCTACAAAGCTTTAGCGTAGTGGGAAGTAAGACAGCCGAAGGCAATCTTAGGCGAAGGAGTGTCGTCCGAAACTCCATAGGAGCGAAGGGGGACCAGACGGGTATATAAATTCCGCCTACAGGGTCAAAACATGAACAATGCGCTGCTCGAACTTAAAGATATCGATCAGTCTTTTGCCAAGGCGGAAGGCCGCACCCTTACCGTGCTCAGCAATATTAACATGGAGCTTAAAAAAGGCGAGATTGTAGGCCTGCTTGGCAAATCCGGTTCCGGCAAATCCACATTACTGCGCATCATCGCCGGACTTATTACGCCCACCAAAGGCGAAATTCATCATCACGATGACAAGGTGCCGGACAAAGCGCTCAACATCGCGATGGTGTTTCAAACCTTCGCGCTCTTTCCCTGGCTCACAGTGCTGGAAAATGTGCAGCTGGGGCTGGAGGCGCTCGGCGTGCCGGAAAAAGAAATGCGCAAGCGCGCACTCGCCGCTATCGATCTCATCGGGCTGGACGGCTATGAATCCGCCTATCCGCGTGAGCTCTCCGGCGGCATGAAGCAGCGCGTGGGGTTTGCGCGCGCGCTCGTGGTGAATCCGGAAATACTGCTGATGGATGAGCCGTTCTCAGCACTCGATGTGCTGACGGCAGAAACCCTTAAAACCGATTTTCTTGATTTATGGATCGAGCGCAAAATACCGCTGCAATCGGTGCTGCTGGTCACGCACAATATTGAAGAAGCCGTGCTGATGTCCGATCGCATATTAGTGTTCGCCGCCAATCCCGGACGCATCGTTACCGAAATCAAATTGGACTTCCCCTACCCGCGCGATCGCCAGTCGCCGATGTTTCGCGCCATGGTGGAGCAGATTTATACCCTCATGACGTCGGGCATGCAGAAGAAAGAATACGACCTCACCGCGCGCGTTGCCGGTGCGGGCATGTATGATAAACTGCCGCGCGTATCACCCAACCAGCTGGCAGGCCTTATTGAAGCGCTGGTGGCAGCACCCTATCACGGCCATGCCGACCTGCCGGTGCTTGATCAGGCATTGGGGCTTGGCACGGAAGAAGTGCTGCATCTCGTTGAAGTATTGCGCCTGCTCAGGTTTGCTGACGTGGAAGCCGGCGATATCAACCTCACAGTGATTGGCAAGGCTTTTGCCGACGCCGATACGCATAAGCGCAAACAAATCTTTGCCGAACAATTGATGCAGAATGTGCCGCTCGCCGCTTACATTTACCGCGTATTGCAGGACCGTCCCGGCAACCAGGCACCGCACGTGCGCTTCCTCACGCAACTTGAAGATCACATGACCGAAGAAGAAGCCGATGAAGCGCTGACGGCTGTGACCAGCTGGGGCCGCTATGCCGAGCTTTTTGCCTATAATGACAATTCGGAAATATTCAGCCTTGAAAACCCGACGGCGTAAGAGCGCGCAGGAGATTTTAATTAGCGTATATTAGTTGGAGACGATCTGCGGGTGGCAGCATATCCCAGTTGATTCAAATAATTCTTTACAAGCGCAGCATCCTCTGCTCGATCAGCGTGTTCTTTTACTACAGCATCAATATATTGGATTACGGTTGGAATATACTTATTCAGCACACTGATATCTTGGGGTTCCCTTAAAATATTTTTCACCGCAAAACTCCTGACGCCGAGCCTGTCAATTGCCTCTGATGCATCCTGATGAGAGATTTCTCCATCGGGCCGTACATAGTCAAACTCCACGAGCCGATCAATCATTTTTACCAAATTCTTATCAGCGCGTTCCAACATGTATGGACGCGCACGCGCCCATTTCGCCGCAAAGCCGTCTTCGTGACAGAGTTTTTCCAGCGCTTTAGCAAAAGCATCATCAAATGCTGGCTGCTCACTTCTAAAGAGGAGCTTAAGAAGTGTTATCGTAACATTGTAATCTCTGTTAAACTCAATTGTATCTTTAATAGTAGGGTGATTCAGGACCCTGCTAAAATGGCGCATGATACGATCAATGGCAGATTTTGAAGTATTCATAGATACAATATCGGGACAAAATATATTATCGACGGCATGATGATGCTTACCTAATAAGACATTGATTATTCATAATTAGAATATAGAACACAGGTTAATAAATTCTGAATTTTCAGTATTTTTTCATAAAAAAATACCTTTGTGCACAAATAATAAACATTAAACTTCAGTAGGTTACTAACAACACTCCAACACCCGCAAATCACTATTCCAGCGAATATGAATATATTGTGATGTATTACATGCCCAGAGGCAGGTTCCTATTTTTAAATCTGATACTAAAATGAATAAACCTTTGGGCACCTTTAGAGAAGGACGCTGCAATGTAGTTTGCGACTTTCACCGCAGAATTCAGCAGAACCGCCCACGCATCTCTTAATTAAGAATGTAGCGTAAATTGGCCGTGACGGAATCTTCGCTTTCATCTCTTACTGTCGTATCTGAGTGCGGCAATGCTGCGTAGTTATTGCTGCTATTATCATAGAAATAATGCGCATATACCACTGATGCCACTAATCGATCGGGTATAACCTGAAAATTAAGGGCGGCATTGAGCTCAGTCACATCGCCGGGCTCACTGGTAAAACTCGTGAGGCTGCCGCCACTGATAAAAGAAGCGTCGGCGCTGTTATTGAATGTTTCGGTAACGCCGGCATTGACGGACACCAAATCGGTCAGGCGGGTTTGCGTATTAAGGGCAAGGGCATATTGCCAGCTGGAATCATAATTGGTGGTTATGCCACTGGTCTGGTTTAAAGTATCGCGGCTGCCTAAGTAGGTAGCGCTACCTTCCCCATACACAGTAAAATCCTTTGTTTCATAACTTAACGCTGTACCGGCAGTTGCTGTCGCGCCGCCGCGCGCTATTGTTCCGTCCTGGGTGGGGGAAGCGGATTTGGCATTAATCAAATCAGGAGCATACGAACCGATAAGATCCCAGCTGATCGGATATGTCTTTTGATCAATCACACGCCAGGTTGCACCGAAGGCAGGATCGCTGAAGCCATTAGAAGAGCTCTGCGTGCCCGCACCGGAAGTAGGATTGCTATCCGAGGTCCGCCAGTCATAAGAATCGCTCATGCGCAATGTAAAATCATCGGTCACACCGTAAGCAATCACTTGGTTCAGCCCATTCGTTGTCGTGGTATTGGAACTCTTCGGCGCACCAAGGTAATTGTTAGTATTCGAGGTTGTCCTGCTATAGCTGTATTGTGAGCTGCCGTATATTTGCCCCTGCAAGGGAAGATAGGCAGGATCAGAAATTATCCGCGACGCATCGGGAGTCAAATCAAGCGCGCTGGCCTGTAACGGGAGCACTGCAAGAACGAATGCAAATGCATAGCGGGATATACCGCTCCTGAAACTATTTTCAATGCTCACTATTATTCTCCCTAAAATCAATTAAAAAATTTAATGAATGCCCGTACTCAAATACGCCAATTAACTCCACCCCTTATTGGCACATAGCCTATTGCTAGAATGTGTTCACAAGATTAATTTTTCGCAATTATTGATAATTTATAAATTTTTAAGCCCCAAGAGGGCTTGCGCAAGAAAAACAGCATTAATAAATGCGTTAGCGCATAAGAGCACACTATTGAGGGAGAAGCTCCCTCAATAGTGTATTATCTGTTAGTATACCGCAGATTATTTATTTCGCAGCCTCGGAGCAGCATTTGCATGCACCTTTGGGGCACATTTTCTTGAGTCCGATCAAAATAACCAATATGGGCCATGCAGTAGCAACAAACTTTGCGCTTACTACATCGAAATTGCCCAGCAGGAATGTAAGGCCGATGAGCACTATCAATATTCCCAGCATCTTGTGGCATGGGCATTTGCAGCATGTTGAAGTGCCGCAGCTTTTACCGTCTTCCATAGGAGCCTCCTGTTGTGAAAATAAAAATAACGGAGGCATATTATACTGTGTTCGCATTTGGCGCCAGCACTTCATAACATACCCGGAATAGGAATGCTGAAATCGAGAATCCCTGCTCAATGAAGCGTCTGAAGATGGGGCTAGCGGTTTCGTCTTCTACCTATTTTGACAGCACCCTGTGTATACGACATTAACTTTTCTTGTATATTGGATGCAGATAATGCTTCTGCATTTACTTCGATAACATATGAGCCTGTTTCATCGGAATCATACTTTAGCGAAAGATGCTCACTTAATTCCATCCTCTCAAAATGTTGGTTAAGTGTAGTAAATTTTCTATCCGCTTGACCAACATCTTGGGTATCTAAATTAACTACTATAATTTTACCTGTGCCTTTTTCTTCGGCACTTTGCTTTATATCTTCTGGCTGTATAACCAGAGGAGGATTACCAATTTTTGATAATGCAAAAACAGTTTGAGCTATTACCGGAAATTCCGTATCTCCCATTCGCAGCAATTCTTCCATACTTACGTTTCGAAATAATGCGTTTCTATAAGCTCCTATTTCTCCTTGCCCATCTATTGGAAGTCCCACCAATTTGGCAGGGTCGATACCTAAATATTCCATTTCTTCTTCAGGACTTCTTGGTTTGTAGTCTTTCAACGGTAAAACAGGATGATAACTGCCATATTGTGCTTCCCGCTCTTTCAGCCATTGCAATAAGAACTCGGAACCAGCTTTTTTAATTTTCTTCGACTTGGGAGGCTTTATTTCCCTAAGAAAAGGCAGTGCTTCAAGCAATACTGGTTTTGCTTCATCTGCTACACGACGAATGGAAAGGAAGTCAGTAGTTCCATCAGCCAAATGCTCAGCGATTTCATAAAGTCCAGCTACCGAAAACGGACTGTCGGAATATTGTCTACTCCATGGCTTATGCGGCAGATCGGTAAAATTACCGTCCGGCCCAATTTTTAGGATTTTTCCTAATGGAGCTCGTATTGCATTGCGCATTCTTTGTGGAACAGTTTCGCCATTAGGCAGTGGCGGTCTTTCTACCAGCGCGGTAGGGAGATCATGAGTAATGGCAAGTATATCGCCCAAGTGAAATAATACGGGCTGGTCTTCCATTAACCATTCGTTTTCACGGTTGTCGCGCATAATTATCCCCGAATTAATTTGCCTATCATAACAAACAATATCTTAATTAAGAATTAATATACTGTTGATTAAAATAGGAAAAATTAAAAACTGGTGCGTCGAAGGGATTAAAACCCCCGACCCCCGCATTACGAATGCGGTGCTCTGCCAACTGGGCTACGACGGCATTATGGTACACTGAGGGATTATTATGTCGGCAACGGCCAAAAATTAACAAGGTTTTTTGCTTATTTCCAGTTGCCCGCCCATACCGTATTCTCGCATTTTTCTGCGGAACACCAATAGATTGGAACCACTCGCCCGTAAGATCATTTATATTGATTCTGGTATAGGATACGAGCTATTTTTATTCTTCAAATCGTTTCTGGACAAGACGTTGTCCTTCTTTTATAAAGCGGGCTCTTATACTTGTCTTTTTGGTAGCTGCGCCCAGATAGCTCAGTTGGTAGAGCAAGGGACTGAAAATCCCTGTGTCGGCGGTTCAATTCCGTCTCTGGGCACCACTATCATAACAAATTTCAGTGTTTTGACCCTTCCCCATGGGACACTGGCGGGACAGTGAAATCCGGAATTATTAGCATCTTATCATTGATAACCTTAAGTGTGAGGGTGGTTGAGGTTACATTATTCATAATTATCTCCTTGAAATTATAAGGATTTCCACATGAGCAAAAAACCTTGTTATTATCAGCTATTATGAGTACATAATGCCCGCCAACGCATGCCTTAAGCCGTCGTAGCTCAGTTGGTAGAGCACCGCATTCGTAATGCGGGGGTCGGGGGTTCGAATCCCTTCGACGGCACCAGTTTGAAGTCTGAGCCTATTTTTAGGCTATCTGATTAGCCGGTTCTTGAAATAGAAGATTGCCTTCTAGCACCTGCGGGTTATTACGCGATACTCAGTGTTACTTCTATATTTCACAAATAACAGTAAATTATGTAGAACTATGATAGCCAGCACCATTATTACCTAAATTAATAAATATTTAATAAAACTTTAACTACCAATACTATATATTTAGTCTCCTCTTAACCACGATCATAGGACTCATATGGCAGATCAAAATGACTATGAAAAAGCGGCCGAAGCATTAAGCAAAACGCTTGGCATCGAGGTGCTTGTTGGTAAGGACCGGCATGACAATGGACCGGCACTCGTAGTAAATTTAACCGAGGGCAATCCTCCCGTACGAATGACGCAGGAACAATTGCGCGCATTATGGACGAAAATAGTATATGATGTTAAGAAGGGTGAGCAGATACGATCCGGCGGATTGTTTGATGCTAATGATGATGGAAAATTGCGTTTTGTGGGTACCGAGGTGCCTCTCCAAAAAGTTAAAGAAGTGACTGATGGCTCAAAAAAGCGGTGGGAACCTACCGGTGAAACAAGGACCGTTCCTATCGCTGAATTCTTGGAATCTTATAAAGATGAGTTGCGAACCATCATCGAGATGGGTTCCATAGAAGCTAAAAGGGAAGCGCAGGCAGCTGCAGAAAAAGAACTTGCGCAGACAGCTATAGCAGAAGGTTATGCCAAGCAGATGCAGGATATTGTGGGTATGGAGGTAACTACTCTTGCTCACAAAGACTCGTTCCTAAATAGGGAGCCAAAACACTTTCTTGTAATTGATATAGGTGATGCTGAACCCATCGATAAGGCTAGTGATAAATTAATCCAATTGCGCGATAAGGCTGGGCTTGGAATGGATGCGTTACCTTTTCAATTTGAGGATGATTATCTCTTTGATTTTGAAGGGAATGGAGACCGGAAATCTAAAGGCCAGATATTACTTTCTGTTAAAGCAATACAGGCATATGAAGATGAACATGGTGTTGGTGCATTATTCGAAAAACTTGCTGAGGTAAAGGATGAATTTGCCAGCGTTTTAAAAACAGCAAAGGAACAGGCGGATGTAATCACCAAAATGCCCAGCTTTGTGCCTGAGGGTGATTTTAATTTCCTAGGAGTCAGCTCTAACAATAGAACTCCGTCTTTAGTTATCACAGGCGCCGACTTTGAACTACCCGATAACGTACGGGATACCGCACTGGCTTATGCAAAAGAATTAAGGAAAATAATAAAACAAAAAACAGGCTTAGATAATCCGGCTGGGACGCGTGAATTGCGCGCAACATCAGAATTGCTTGGCCATGAACAGCCAATGGATGAAGAAGTTGCGGCATATCTTTTGGCTAGAAGCCTATCAAACCCTACATACCCCCATATGCAGATAGAGCCAATAGTTTCATTCGATGGAGTAATGAACAGCGGAATATATGACGGTACTGATGGGAAAGACCCCAAAGTAGTATTTGAAGCCGCCCGGCTGATTCTTGCTAAGACTTATGGAGTGGCGGTTCCTGGCTCTGAAGAACCCCATAGCTTTAGTGAGCACTATCTAAATGCAGTTGACAAAAGTTTAAGTACTACAAGATATAGATGTTAACTAGACTCACAATCCCCGAGTTTTGTTATTGGCTGCAAGGCGCTATAGAGATAGGCGGCCTAAATAGCATCGATATGGAACAAGCAAAGCTTATTCATAAACGGCTGAGCTTAGTGAAGGACGTAAATTATTTTACCATTTCGGTAAAAGCTATTCTTGAAAATTATCCTTTAGATGCAGGCTTTCGCGCCATAGCAGAAGAATTACAGCATATGTTTAAACATGATATAGATCCGTCTTACGAGGGTGATCAGGATTTTTACCATGCTGTGCACGAAGGAAAGGGCGTACCGAAAAATGAAAAATAGAGAAGTGCAATGGTGGCTAATGGGTTTTTTAGAGCTTTGCGACAAACCGCTTGATCAAAAAAAACTTACTATTATCAAAAATCATCTCAATCTCGTGCGTGCAGTGGAAGGTGAGTTAGATGAATTAAATACTGCTATCGAAGACAGAATAAAGGAAATCAAGGAAAATGATTTTCCAATTACTGTCATTTCCAATTTTCAACAACAGTTGCGCAACAGTTTAATCTACACGCTGCGCAGGCATGTAAGATAAATTCATATCAGCAACCTCCTTTCCACGGCCCTTAGCGAAGGTATTAACAGTTACCGATAAAGAGGCTGAGAATTTTATTCTATGCCTTATGAAACATTTGAAGAATGGGCTATGATATAAAGTTCTGGACGGGGGGCCTGTCGAACTTGCGCTGTAACATTTTGATTAAAATGTGTAATCACGAGTTCGAGAATTCTAGATACCCAGAAAAATACCCGGCAATAAAATCGCTTTTGCACGCTCAATAGGTTAGCTGGTCAAAATTGAATTGTGGAATCGAACTATACATATAGTTATCTGATATAGCGAAATTTTAATCAAGTTCGATGATCAATTTTATGAAGAGCATCACCTTTAGTGATTGTCGACTCTGAGAAGAATCTTAGTATAAGAAACAGCTGAGGAAGGCACCGAGATATAAGGTAAAATGGTTAATAAATACAAAGAATCATTGACAAAAGTTGCTCTCTGCATTTCTATTCGCGACCAACCAATAGAGCTGCCTTAAAGATGGCTTGTATTTCTCGGTCTATTGGGGTGTAGCCAAGCGGTAAGGCAGCGGATTTTGATTCCGCCATTCCCAGGTTCGATCCCTGGCACCCCAGCCATGCTTCTCTCTATTCGGGTTCCAAGCCATACTTCTTATTAAGAAGGCACTCCACAATGTGCTCGAGAGCACCTACCAGTTTAAGCTTTTGCTCATCGGTCAGGTCAAACTTATCGAGATGATGGCGATAGCGCTCAAGGTCAGAATTGGCGGGGGGCTTCTTTCCCTCGGCTAGCTTCAGCTGCTGTTCCCTACTGTGGGATTTAATCTTGGACTTTCGTTTCAATGTGGCCCCCACTAAGATTATCTCAAAAACTCTTCCACATCTGTAACACAATCGGTGCCAGCATCCACAAAAAGTGATTAAATTATTGATTAATAAAATAACTTGATGGTGTGAAGAATATATCTACCCCGAAATCTACCCCTATTCCTGTGAGATGAGGTTCGATTGGCAAGGGTGGCTGCGGCAAAGCAGGTTTCATAAGATTCAAATAATCAGTGTCGTGTAAGTATAGATATACTTAAAACGTATGCAACAATGCTGCAATAATTGCGGGCTGCGGCTGACGGATAGTCGGAATCGACTGGTATTGCTCCCAGCCACTACCTAGTGCCTTATACAGCGTAATAAATTGCTCGGCTGCAGTCTGTTCAGCAACGACATATTGCTGTTCTAGATCATATTGCTGGCGTTGTGCATCAATCACATTCAATGAGTCAGTAAGCCCACGATCATAACGTTGTGATGCAAGACTTACTGCTTGCTGGCTTGCATCCAATGCTTGCGTAAGATTCTTTAGACGATCCTGCTGTGCAGCGTAGGCGCTCGTGGCTGTATCCACTTCTTCAACAGCATTCAGAATCTTTTGCTTATAGTTGATTAGCATCGCATGGGTATTAAGATCAGCAATATTAACCTCAGCATCGAGCGTACCGAAATCGAGCAAAGGCATACTTACAGAGGGGCCGAGTGACCATATAAAGCTATTTGCTACGGGTGAAAGACCAAATCCCTGGTTCTGATAGCCAACACCTCCTGTAAGCGAGAAATGTGGGAATAGGTTGGCAGTGGCAACGCCTACCCGCGCTGTCGCACCTGCGAGCTCGCGCTCAGCCTCATGTATATCGGGTCTGCTACGCAATAAATCAAGTGGCACCCCTGTTTGCAGTTTTTCCGGTACATGCGGAACTGGGCCAGGCTTTGTGAGTTCCTTTACCATATTTTCAGGAAACTCTCCGCATAATACAGCAATCGTATATTGTGATGCATTTATCTGTGCGCCTAGGGGCGCACTTTGTGCTTTAAGCGTCGCAAGTTGTCTCTGAGCCAATGTCAAATCAAGCCCATTAGTAATACCACGATCATAGCGTTGCTGAACAACGTCAGCATATTGCTTTGCCGTTTCAATATTCTGGCTCAGTACGTTTTGCTGCATTTGCAGGCTGCGCATATCCGTATATGCACGCACCACATCGGCGATGATGATAATGAGCACGTTATTGCGTGCTGCTGTTTTTGCTTCCGTGTCATAATGTGCTGCTTCTGCTTCACGACGGTATTTGCCGAACAGATCCAATTCCCAACCAGCATCAAAGCCGTAAATCTGATTAACATGCGTAAGTTTTTGGGTATTTTCGCCGGAAACCAGGGTCTGGGCAGCACGCCCGCGTGCCAGATCGCTTCCGGTTCCATTTGCTCCGCCTCCGCTGGCTTCTACTTCTGGAAGTTGTTCGCCCAACACCACCGCTTCCTGCTCTCGTGCTTGCTGTAGACGGGTCAAGGCGATGTCCAGATCAGGGTTTGCTTTTATGGCATGATCAACCAACCCACTCAGCGTATCATCACCAAATGCCTTCCACCACTGTGCAGCATCAACAACAGGAGTAGTTTTATCACCGGATACAGCAATAAAATTGTCGGGCAGTTTTGTTTCCGGCGTATGATAATTCGGTCCTACCTTACAACTGCTTAAAGCAAGGCAGAATAAAACACCGAATACCCATATTCTATTTGGTGTCTGGTGCATTGATCTCCACCTTTTCACCGTCAGCAATCTGGCTGCTTATATTGAGCGCCACTGTATCTCCGGCAGAGATGCCTGATCCTATTTCAATCGTACTGCCATCATCACGGGCAATAGTTACTTTATGAAAGGTTACGTGCTTGTCCTTATCCACGAGAGCGACTTGTGGCCCTTCTGACTTAAACACCAGAGCTGCGGCTGGAATTTGCACTAATCCTTTAGATGCAATCTTGAAATTAACGTCCACATATAATCCCGGCAGCAGTACCTTGTCGGTATTAGGAACATCCAGTTCAACTCGCAATGTTCTGGACTGCGGATTAATAGCCTCCGCAGTGCGGGCAACCTTTCCTTCAAAAACCCGGTTTGCGATATTATTGGCTGTGATGTCAGCTGTACTACCAACAACTATTTCACTTGCGACGCTTTGCGGTACATCGACAAACACACGTATGGGGTTATTTTTGGACATGCGATAGAGCGGTGTAGTGCTAACTGCACTGCCTGAGGTCACTAAATTACCAATATCAATCCGCCGCTCGGTAATTCTGCCATCATAAGGAGCGGTAACCTGTTTGAACTGGGTCAACACAGTGTAGCGATCAACATCTGCCTTATTGAGTGCTACTTGAGCTTTGGCTTCATTTAAACCAGCTACTGCACTATTATAACCAGCTTTCTTGGCTTCTCGTTCCTGTTCCGATACCACACCTTTGGGCGCGTCTTTCCATCGGTCATAGGTGGTTTTGGCAAATTCAGTCTCAGCTTCACGTGCTTTTACTAATGCTTCACCTGCTTTAAGCTTGGCCTCAGCCGCATTTAACTGCGCATCCAGATCAGGGGTTTCAATCGTGGCAAGCACCTGGCCTTTTTTAACGTGGTCACCAATATCCGCCATCCATTTGGCAACATAACCATCCACACGTGCATATATAATACTTTCATACCAGGATGCGGTCTCACCAGGCAGTTTAAGTGCAAGCATTGCCGGTGCCTTACTTACAGTAATAACATCAACCAGAGGCGAATCAGATGATGATTTCTGAGTATCATCTGCCAAGCCGTTTTCATGCGATGATTTTACAAAGTGCACGATAATAAAGCCCACAACCAGCACAGCAGCAACACTTGCAGCAAAGCGGCGTATCTTTCTTCCTAATGCGTCCATTGCTGTTCTCCTTGAGGCGAAATATCAAAAGATTGTTGCGGTTGGCGTTTCAGCAGCCGATACATGACCGGTACAAATACCAAGGTTGCAAATGTCGCAAATAAAAGTCCGCCAATGACAGCACGTGCTAGTGGTGCATTCTGTTCTCCGCCTTCGCCTATACCCAATGCCATTGGTATCATGCCAAGAATCATCGCACCTGCTGTCATGAGCACAGGACGCAATCGTGTATAACCTGCGATTTCAGCAGCTACCCATGCATCATCGCCTGCGTCCATACGCTGATTGGCAAAAGTGACAACGAGAATGCTATTGGCAGTGGTAAGACCAATGCACATCAGCGTTCCCATGAGTGCAGGCACACTCAAATGGGTTTGTGTGAGATAAAGCATCCACATGACACCACTCAGTGCAAAAGGCACCGCAAGCAATACAATAATGGGATCTATCCAGCTTTGGAAATTGATAACCAGAAACAAATAAACCAGCACTACCGCAAATGCCATGCCGGAGAACAATCCGCTATAGCTGTTGCGCATCGTTTCAATCTGGCCACTTAGTGTAACAGTTATAGCCTGTGAGACATCAGGCTGGTCAGCTTTAATGACGTTATCAATATCAGCTGCAACGGAATTGAGATCGCGGCCTTGTACATTGGCATTCACATCGAACACAGGACGAATATTATACTGCGATACCACCATAGGCACTGTACCGCGGTTAAAATCAGCAACATTCATGAGAAGCTGTTCTTTGTTATTCTTATCTCCTGACGTAACAGGCATGGACCATAAGTCCTGCGTCGAATTGATGCGGTACGTAGGAGCCTGCACCACAAGTGGGTAGCTTACGTTATTACGTGGATCGACCCAGAAGTTGGGTGAAGTCTGAGCACTAGAATTTGTAGAGACTAACACATTGCCTGCCGCTGCCTGCTGATTGAGGCCAAATTGCGTGGCAAGCGTGCGATCCATATCCACAGTAAGAGACGGGGCATTTGGCACCTGAAACACGTGGGCATCTACAATGCCGGATACTGCTTTTAGGTCATGCACGAGCTTTTCAGCAAGAGCATAAGTTTCCTCGCTCTTAGATCCAGAAATACGAATATCAATAGGTGCGGCTTGGCCGAAATTCAGCACCTGATCGACAATATCGGCAGGTTGGAAGAAGAACTGCAGTTCAGCAAAATGTTTTGGCAATTCCTGTCGCAATTGTGCCATTAACTTTGCCGTCGGCGTATGGTCCTCTTTAAGCGAAATAAGAATCTCGCCATCCATAGGCCCCACAGTTGCCGAATCGCTTAGAGCAATATTGATACCACTGTATGGCAATCCGATATTATCTAAGATGACGTCGATCTGTTTACTGCCAACAATTTGTCTTATTGAACTTTCAACCTTAGCAAATTCCGCTTGTGTCTGCTCTAGCCTTGTTCCAGGCGGCGTGCGCACATGCAGCCGCATCTGCCCTGCGTCCACTTCCGGAAAGAAGTCCCGCCCCAGTGCTGGAAACAACAGTAATGAAACTGCCATCAGGCTTACAAAAAATAAAATCACCTGGCGAGGTTCTGATAATGTCCAGCCAAGGGTTTGGCGGTAGGTCTCACGAAACGATTCAAACCCATGTTCAAAACGGCGATGAATGGCACTGAAAATATTATGCTTCTGTGTAGGCTCTGTTGCCAGCCAATCTGAATCATGATGTAATTCCACTACGGAACGCATCAGATATTTAAAGAGAACAGGCACCAGTGTGAAAGACAGTGCAAGACTTGCCACCAACGAAACACATACAGAAAGTGATAGCGGAGAAAAAAGATATTTAGCCGTTCCTTCAAGTAGAAAAATGGGTACAAAGACTATACAGATGCAGAGTGTAGAAAGCATGGTCGGTACGCCTACTTCACCTGCACCATGAATAATGGCATCTTCGAGTGGAGCTCCCTCACGCAAACGGCGTTCGATATTTTCAATTACCACTGTGCCGTTGTCGACCAATATGCCAACTGCCAGCGCAAAACCGCCAAGTGTCATGGTATTAAGCGTCTGCCCGCCACAATACATCACCAATACAGCCGTGATGATGGAAAGTGGGATTGAAGCAAGAATAATAAGCGTAAGTCGCCAATTACCGAGGAACAATAGAATCATCATTGCTGTCAAGCCAGCCGCCATAGCGCCTCCCATAATAACGCTGTTGAGGGCTGCTTTGACGAACAATGATTGATCAAAAATTGCTTTAATAGAAACACTCGCAGGAAGAATTTTCTTAATATCCGGCAAAGCGTCACGAACGCCATCTATCACAGCAAGCGTTGATACGCCTCCGGTTTTGCGAATGGTCATCAATGCGCCAGGTGTGCCATTGACTGATACGGAGTTGGTCTGCACCTGAAACCCGTCATGTACATGCGCCACATCGCGCATAAATACAGTTTTCCCGTCTACTTCCTTGATAGGAAATGCATTAATGGACTCAATAACATCAGGGCTGTTGTTCATCGAAAGCGTGTAATCTTTTGCCCCTATTTTGACATCACCTGCAGGCAAAATAACATTCTGGCGCTGCAGAGCCTGGCTAATGTCTGTCGGCGACAATCTGCGTGACTGCAAAGCCTGCTGGTCAATATCCGCCATAATGACACGTGGCTTACCACCATACGGATAAGGTACTTCTGCACCATGTACGACAGCAAGATTGGGCCGGATTATATTCTGCCCCAAATCATTGAGCTTGGTATCCGGTAAGGAATTACTGGAAAGGCTTAACTGGATAATAGGGACATCGGTCGCACCATAACGCAACACAAGCGGCGGAGTGATGCCAGGAGGCATATATTTAAGTACCACTAGTGCACTGCTTGCCAGCTGTGAAACCGCACGGGTAACATCTGCCCCTTCATGCAAATACACCTTCTCAACACCTACACCATTATAACTGGTGGCCTCAATGTGAGAGATGTCATCCACTAAGGATGCCATCTGACGTTCATGCAACGTAAGAATACGGTTTTGAATATCCTCGGCATTCATGCCGTTATACGTCCAGACGACACTCACCACCGGAATATTGATTTCGGGAAAAATATCGACCGGCATGCGCAGACCGGCACCAATGCCAAGAATGCTCACAAGAATGAGTGTTGCCACTACTGTATATGGTTGCTTGAGCACATAGCTGACAACTGACATGCTACACCTCCTCTGCCAGAGGCAGGATGACGCGGCAAACCGTGCCTTTATTTTCCGTGCTTTCGATTTCAACAGTACCGCCATGTGCCTGACAAATAGCCCGCACAATGGAAAGCCCAAGACCGGCTCCTCCCTGCTCGCGTGAGCGCACTTTGTCGGCGCGATAAAACCGCTCGAATATGTGAGGTAACGCATCAACAGGAATACCGATGCCATTATCAATAAAGGACAGCACTGCTTTATGTTCGGTACTAGATACGGAAATAGCTATCCTACCATTATCAGGCGTATATTTGATGGCATTATCAAGCAGATTGACTACCACCTGCTTGAGCCTCGCGGGATCACCTTTAACTAGTATGTGCTGCTGTGCATTTACTGTAAGAACAATAGATTTTTCTTCTACCAGAAGCGACATTTGCTCTGTGGTGGTTTTTACCAAATCAGCAAGATCAAATGTGATAAGCTCTGCCTTTGCTTCTCCTGCGTCAAGACGGGAAATAGTAAACAGGCTCTCAGTAATATGGGACAATCGCTCGGTTTCCTCTAACACACTGCCAATCCGCTCCCGCAATGATTCTGGCAATCCTGATTCTCGTTGGGTCATAGATTCCAACTCGCCACGCATAATAGTGAGTGGTGTGCGCAGTTCATGCGAAGCATCGGCAGAAAACCGGCTGACTTGCTGGTAAGCATCTTCCAGACGCGCAAGCATCTGATTCAGCGTTACGGAGAGATGTTCCAATGCATCACCGGTAGCAACCACAGGCAGACGATTGCTTAAGTTACCAAACGTGATCTGCTCGGCAGTAGCACGAATATTCTCTACCGGCTTCAGAGAACGGCGTACCAAGAGATAACCTCCCGCCGAGACAATAAGAATCATAAAGGGCAAGCCACTCAGCAAGGTTACAACCAATCCATGAAGTGTCTTTTCAAACTCATCTGTGGGTGCTCCCATTTCAATCAGAAATAATTCTCCTGCTTCTGTCACAGGCACATTCACAATCAACATTGAGATATTGCCAGGAAGCATTTCGATCTTATTTGCCGCATCAAATGACTCAGGGATGGCAATGGCAGATGGATCAAACAAACCGTCCTTAGGTTTCATAGAAACATACAGAATGGAATGATCGCTTTTTAAGATACGAATAAAGCGATTATTGGCAGCAGGCGAGTAAACAGAGCGAATCTGACTAGCTATTTCAGCGGGAGATTTTTCATGAACATGGACAAGAATATTATCAGCGATCTGATGTGCGCGGCGAGTGAAGGTTTGCTCAAGCTCACTATAGAGACGGCTTTGTACACCATGGTAGGTATACGCTCCAAATGCCAGCGATACGAGTATAACCAGTGCGCTATACCATAAAATAAGGCGGAAATAGAGTGAGCGTGTATTCATGGCTACGCCTCATTATTTAAGACATACCCAGCGCCACGCACAGTTCTAATTAATTTGATGTCGTGTTCATCATCAATTTTGGCACGCAATTGACGGATATACACATCGACAATATTGGTAAGCCCTTCGAAGCTCTGATCCCATACATGCTCGATAATCATGTTGCGAGATAATACACGGCCTGCATTGAGCATCAGATATTCCAAGAGTGCATATTCCTTTACACTCAACTCAATACGCTTACCTGCACGTTTAACCTGACGGTTTAAGCGGTCAATCTCAAGATCGACGACATTCACTACATCTGCGCGCTGCATGGGCGCACGACGCAACAATGCACGCACCCGCACCAATAATTCCGAAAAGGCGAATGGCTTAGTTAAATAATCATCCGCCCCTGCACTTAAATGTTTTACCTTATCTGCTACCGCATCTTTTGCAGTCAGCATCAAGATAGGAATCTGTTTGTTCTTTTGCCGGATATTCTCCAGTACCTCAGTGCCGCTCAGTTTTGGCAGCATTATATCAAGAATGATTGCATCATAAGCATAGGAGGTCGCAAGGTCTAAAGCCTCCGCACCATCTGCTGCTATATCCACGGAAAAGCCTTCGGCCTTTAGCCCTCTGGCTACAATATCTGCCAATTTCTTTTCATCTTCGACAAGCAAAATGCGCATACTCTCCTCAATTATGCGGTATCCTACTTGGCTAAGATAAGAATTCCATTAGCGTAAGATTAAAATTCACTCATAATTCAAATGATTTAAATAATTATGAGTATTGAATTGCATGATTATTTTCCAACACTCAAGAAATTCTGCGTTCGATCTCGATTGACAAAAGACAGGCAAATGCTACACTAACTCACTGTAATATAAATAAATTATCATGGGTGCCAGCATCCACAAATAGTTAGTAACTAACTGATTAGTATTATTATATACCAACACTCAGAAGAAATATACCCCCGCATCAACCCTCTTTTTTCTGAGATGGTATGAGAAATTCTCCGTATACTCTTAGAAATACTTTCACAATTATAAATTGATCTTCCAACGCTCTATAAGAATATCAGTATTAGGTACCCCCATTATTCCGTGATGTAATGAGCCATTGTGATAAATGCACCTCAATAGGAATAACGAAAAGTTCAAGTACTGATTCTATTTACTATCTCCTTTATTTCATCTGAAAAAGTATTTGAAGTGCTTAGCCAAACCTTCAGATTCTCACAAAATTCTATGACTGCATCCAAGGTTTTACTAGAAGTACCAATATATTTTTCTAATGTTCCATTTTTTAAAATGAAAATACGTGAAGCATATAGAGCTTCAATTTTTATATCGAGATCAAGTCTAGTCTTACGAATTTCTGGAACCATTTCTCTATTATCCAGTTTTAAGTATCTCTTAATGTATTCGACAAAAGGCTTCCAAAGGAGAGCCTTTGGGTTTTGTAAAAAATTTTTATCTGCGATTAAATTCTGATAATAACCTACTAGAGTTAATTTCTCTGCAGGAGATAATGCATCGAGGTTCCTTTGCCTTAAATTGTCTTCAGCGGCTAACTTTTCTGATGCTGAAACGATAGTAGATCCACCGTGTTTTAATGAAAATATGTTGTCAGAATCACCGATATAAAAAACTTCTAACCCAAATTCTACAAAGAATTGCTGCCACTTATCATAGCTCATTTTCCCACCAATATCTAAAATCGCAATTTCTTGGTTTAATTCAGGCTTTAATTCTTGAAAAATCGCTCTAAAAAAATATCGATCACTGTCTCCCTCAACCAACACAACTTTTTTTGCAAAAAATGCATATGTTGCTCTGGTATTATCAAGAATTTTTATTAAGGTTTTCTGATCTGCAGTAATTTTGGGTGATTTAATTATAGTATTTCTGCCAGAATCCAGTGCAAACCTCTTAACCTTGTCAATGGTTTCCGAGCTAATCAATGCTTCTGAATGTGTCACCAGAATATATTGACAATTCTGCTCGATATTAAGCTGCTCGATGACTCTGAGATATTCGAACTGAAATTGGTAATGCAAATGTATTTCTGGTTCATCAATGATTACAACCCCCCCTTTCAAAGTATCACGTCCATAGGACTCAAAAATAAGATGGACTATTGATTTTTGCCCGGCACTTAAGCTATTGATGTTGGAAAGAACCTTGTTGGTATTTAGATCCAAAAACTTAAATGAGTAGGCCCAAGAATGCTTATTCTCAAGTGCAATTCTTACCTTAAGATAAACTAGTTCTAATTTTTTATTAATGGATAACAAGAATGGCTCCTCATTAGCCCTTTGTGCAGCCTCCTGTTCATTTAAATTTGTAAACACTCCATCCATATGGAGGGCGGCTATTCGGAGTCGCACCAGATTAAAGATTGGAGGCTCTTGTTGGTCAGACGCATTAGTGCTTTTATTAAATTCATTATTCCTTAGTTTTTGAATCTGTTTTAGTGGCTCTTCTGTCAAAGACACAGATGCTGTAAACGCATTATAATTTCTGTATCCACCAATTAAGGTAAAAGATTCCTGAAGAGCATCAATTTTGGTAGAAAGTTCGCGATTGCAGATTTCAATTAGATCTTTGTAATAATTATACTGAACTAAGTATTGAAACCCACCATCGTTGTGATCTGCTGTGTAAGTAAAACTCTGTGTATTTTTGTCTAATGTTATATCAATCAGAAAACTATCATGTGGATATGAAAAATCTATTGCAGCAATCGTTGAGTATATCCCAGCAACTTTCTCTAGGTATTGTTTATTGTTTTCTAAAATATCAATATTTCGCTTATCGATATCATCCAAACGAATTCTAATTTGGATGTTTTGTCTATCGTTTTCGTTGCCCCAATTTGGTTCTAAACGGAAGCCATGATAGTGGTTGTTAGTGTCATGACGACGTAAGATTTGTTTCTTTTGATTCACTTCAAGCTGATTCTGGCGGCCATATTCATCTTGATTTATATTGTAGTGGACAAAAATTACTCGTTTAAAAATGAAATTAATAACCTCTAGAGCAGTTGATTTTCCAGATCCATTCTGTCCGATTAGAATGTTTAAACCTTCATCAAACGGTATTGAGGGCGCATCCTTGATATCCGGGTAATATTTAAAGCTGAGGATATTTGATATTTTGATATATTCAATTTTCATGTGCGCATATCTTCTGCTATGATAAAAGATTCTTTTACCAAATATATTGCTAGTGGGTGAGATTTTATTTCATTGGACACGCATGAATTGTAGTCCAAGTTTTTATTGTGACAACTTACTATTTTCCGCCATTTACTGCCCCTTAGTGTCCTACAGAGAAATTTTGGAGAGGGCGGCAACTAGTTCCTGGAAAAACTGGTATCGTAGCCGAAATCAAACCAGCGCTCAGGGATTTTCAGTGAGGGGTATTTCTGGGGATATATTGTACTAGCTAGAAGCTCTAAATGAGCACTAAAGCTAGTTAGGGGCCAGGTAATGAACCCTGGTAGAGAGTTCGATCTAACTAACTCATATCAAACGCATAGCTATCCATAGCTAAGACGCCAAGTACTGTATCCTGGTGAAGATGTTGTGCCACCGCACCGCCACCTGCGCCCAATGCTGTAAAGAATGGCAGAAAATGCTCTGGTGTGGGATGGTTCTCGTGTGCATAAGGCGCAAGTGTTTGCCAGTTGAGTAGGTTCTCAATATTATTTTGTTTTATCTGCTCTGCCACCCATTCTGCAAATGCAGTGACCCATGCCGGAGTTTCGGTATGATGTCCCTTGAAAGCCTCTCGCAGGTTATGGGTGAGGTTACCAGTGCCGATAATCAAAATGTCTTCGTCGCTTAGGGGAGCAAGCGCCTTGCCAATCTGATAATGCCAACGCGCATCGCGCTTGGGCTGAACGGAAAGCTCAATAACGGGTATATCTGCCTGTGGGTACATAAGGAGAAGTGGATTCCATACGCCGTGGTCAAAGCCGCGCGTGGGATCAATCTTTGCCGGGTAACCTGCCTCGCTAAGCAGCTGCGCTACACGCGCGGTAAGTGCAGGGTCACCAGGCGCTGGATAACGGAGTTCATAAAGCTGCTTGGGGAAGCCAGAGAAATCATGAATCGTTTCCGGCTGCGTACTGCCCGTGATCATCGGCACATCAGTTTCCCAATGAGCACTGGCAACAATAATTGCTTTCGGTTTTGGGAATTGTGAGGAGAGCTGGCGCAAAAATCGAGCCGTTGGTTCATCTTCCAACGCCAGCATCGGCGAGCCATGGGATATAAAAAGCGATGTCATAAATCCTTATAGCAGTTTTATGAGAATCTGTGATGATGTTTTATTCTTAAACGCATCTTACAGGAGGTCCTATGACTGCTAATGCATCTGACTCATAATGCATCTGACTCAGGAATATTCAAAATAGGTAGCAATATTGAAGTAACCCGTTTGGGCTTCGGTGCCATGCGCGTTACTGGCCAGGGTGTATGGGGTGAACCCAAGGATAAAGCAGAAGCACTGCGTACCCTCAAGCGTTTACCCGAATTGGGTGTTAATTTCATCGATACGGCAGATAGCTATGGCCCTGAGACGAGTGAGAATCTGATATGTGAAGCGCTGCATCCCTATAAAGGCTTACTGATTGCCACCAAAGGCGGATTGGTACGCCCAGGTCCTGATAACTGGGTGCCATTAGGCCGTCCTGAATATTTGCGCCAAGCAGTGCAGTTGAGCCTGCGCCGTTTGAAAGTGGAACGTATTGACCTTTGGCAACTACACCGCATAGACCCCAAAACACCACGCGAAGAACAATTTGGTGTTATCCGCGATATGCAGAAGGAAGGGCTCATCCGTCACGTAGGGTTAAGCGAAGTGAGTGTAAAAGAGATCGAAGCAGCCCAGAAATTCTTCCCCGTTGCCACCGTGCAGAACCGTTACAATCTGGTGGATCGCACCAGCGAAGACGTGCTCGATTATTGCACCCAAAACAATATTGGTTTTATCCCCTGGTTCCCGCTCGCAGCAGGTGACCTTGCAAAGCCCGGCTCCGTGCTCGATAGTGTTGCTCATACGTTAAATGCCACACCCAGCCAAGTCGCTCTTGCATGGGCACTCAAACGCAGCCCCGTCATGCTGCCCATTCCTGGCACAGGCAAAGTGAAACATCTGGAAGAAAACGTTGCCGCTGCAGCGCTCAAACTTTCAGATGCTGACTTCAAGGCATTAGATGAGGCAGGACGTAACGCATTCAAGCAGGCCGCTTAATCTGGAGGTAAGAGTCGCCACATTGATTTGCTTTTAAATATCGGGCAAGGCAATGAGAACTCATTCGCAGTAGTAAGTACTCCTTAGCCCATAGTTCGTCCTCGTGTTTTCGGCAAGTCGAACGGGTGATCCTGTACTCTTTCAACGAGATCATTTATACCCATCATGCCTTTTACCATTTTGTCAACATCCGCTGATGTTGAAATCCTTAATAAAATTCTATCTCCGTAATACCCCATGGACTCTCCAGGAAGCGAATCCACATTACTACAACTAATTAAAGCCTTTACTAAATCGATTCCACTCTCAATTTTCTGGCTACCATAATACTTTCCTTTTAGTGACGTCAAATCAAGTATTACAAAAAAGCCTGCCCAAGGATCACAAGCTAAATCCACACCTTTTATGCCGCCATTTCTAACCTGTTTGTATATCATGTTCCTGGTATGGAGGAGATCAAAAGAATTTTTATCTGTTTCTTTCAACGCCTCCTGTACAAACATCTGATCCTCACATAACATATTTGCCACTTCCAGCGGTGTAATGCCGGGCAGACATCGCACCAAAGGATCGTCTATTCCATTTAGCATTGCCCGCAACCCATAACATCTCTTAAAAAAGTGTAATGCTTGTTGATGCAGATATAAAGTACGAGTGTTATCCTCATCTTCTCCAAAGACTTCTGTCATTGCCGCCTGCGCAATAGGGCTTATAAATTCTACATTATCTCCAATGTATTTCCGAACGGGAGCGATAAGGTTTTTGGGTCCTACGGCTAAACCTGCACGCAGTCCTGGCAGATTATAAGCTTTTGATAGACCAAATAAGGTAATTGTCTTATCGAACATTCCATCAATAGCTGCAAATGGAACAGGCAAACTTTGGGCAAGCTCTTTTTTTTCTTTTTCATTACCTGAGGCGGGGTCGTAAGTGGCTCTACGGAATTCAAGACCAGCATACACCATATCGTCAATGACAAGTTTGATTCCATGTTTTTGTAATACTTTGGCAAATGCTCTTATTTCATCTGCCTCATAGATTATACCTGTGGGATTATGAGGATTAATATTAAGAAAAGCCGTTACCCTTTTAGGGGACATTTCTTTATTAGTTTTCTCAATACATTCGTCCAGAATTTCTGGGGTTAGCCTGAACCCATTTTCATACGGCAATGCAAGCGGCTTTACATGGGTATGGCTTAGATTTTCTGTTTTTAAGAAATACCCATATGTTGGAACGGGCATAAGCAGTATATCATCTTCTCCCAATAAGGAATTTACTGCTGCAGTATAAAGTTGGGTTACTCCGTTGCCAGGAGTCATACATTGGGAAGCCTTATCTTCACTAACCGGTAGTTCTATACCCATTCTTTTTAAAAGAGGCAGATAATACGTTGAATGAAATGTACCCCCGGTAGAACCGTAGCTATTAAGTATATGTGGTCTTCTTAAATTCTCTTCTGCACGTGCAATTGCGGGTAAATAAGGTTGCCAATTAGGGTTGCCCGTACCCAGTCCTACATAATCTTTACTTCTTCCGGAAACATTCCAATAAGATTTACGGTAGTATTCTGTATAAGCGGAAATATCTACAGCAGGATCGGGAGGCGGTTTATTGTTATACATATTGTTAATCGGTTTCAACCGCATCAAGTAAACTGGAGATTTTACGAAGCAGAGATTTTTTATCTTGCTGCTGAACTTCCTCAAGAGTGTCAAATTCTAGGAAGTAGTTTCTCCACAATGTTCCTGCATCATTTGCAATAACCTTTAATTCTCTGTCTCTTATTGATGAGGATTGTAACTCTGCAAATAAAATAGACATCTTATCGTTGATGCTATTCTTCTTTATCAAAGGATATTCTTCAAAAATGCGATTATATAAATCTGTTGACCAGCTTTCGCCTGCATCGCGCAATAGCAAGGCAAACTCTTTGTGGTGGGGCAGATCATTTTTTTCAGAATAAAGTATAGCTTCGGACACATTCAGTATCCTGTTTATCTCAGCTACAATGTGTTCCAAAATCAGCATAATCGTTCTCTATTTGCTCGGTTCTTCCCACCTTCTAAGCTACTATCAAAAGGTTAATAAATGATTGGGATTTCATAGGAACAGTTGGCTGCCATAAATATTAACATTAAATCAATAACTTATGGAATCAATCACAGTGAGTGAGAAAAGATAGACCCGTCACTACTCCAGAAACTCTTCCACATCAGGAATGCGGGTGAAGGCAATCTTAGTGCCCGAGAAGCTCTTCCCCTGAGAGGGTAGCATGCCTACCAGCACGGAGTCGCGACCAAAGCGGTGATTGATTTTATCGAGTGCGGCAGACATCTTCTCAGCCTTCGCACGTTGTTTTAAATCAATATCCGGCATGACGCTGAATAATTCCGGCTGCAATTCAGTAGCAGCAGTGAGTCCATTGAGCGTAACGGATACTTTCTTAAAGCGGGCTCCTTTTGCTTCTTTGACGATCCGATTCCAGCCTGCATCCAGCATATGTAGAAAAGTCGGCGTATCCTGCGCGCGCCAGCATTGCAAATGGGCTTCTAGTCGTGGGCCATTTTCAATACGTGCAGCGATGGAGAAGTGTGAGGCATAATATCCCAAGCGCCGTAGACGGCTGGCTACTTTGAGCGTCAGGCGGCGAGCAACATACTTTGCCTTCACGGGTTCGCGCAGTTCCGGTGCCATCACATGGCTATGGCCAATGGAGCTACGCGTAGTTTCTTCCTCTGGCAGTTCTGCACCACGAAGCAGGTACCACATCTTCTCACCCCATACACTGCCCCAAATCTTACGCATACGATCTGGTGGTAGGGTCATCAATGTCTGTACATCACCAATACCTGCCATCCTAATACGCTTTTCCAGGTTACTACCGATACCAGGTAAATCACGCAGCTTGAGGCCGTAAAGCTTATGAGGCAGGTCCTCTGGCCTAATTATGGTGAGTCCATCAGGCTTCTTTAAATCTGTAGCTACCTTTGCCAGATAGCGGTTAGGGGCAATACCGATGGAGCAGCGTATATATTCACCTACGTTCTTGGCTAATCCACGCTTAATAGACAAAGCAATCTCGGTAGCACGCTCCACGGAGTTCTCATTATCCATCAGCCAGCAAGCCACCTCATCAATGGAGCATACGGCAGTAATAGGGATGTGGTTCTCCACTTCCTTGATGATGCGATGATGGTAATCGACGTACTTCTCGTGCTTGGCTAGTACACAGATGATGCCAGGACATATCTTCTTAGCCTCCCATATGGGCGTTCCGGTCTTAATGCCATACGCTTTCGCTTCATAACTCGCGGCAATAGCGCAGGTGGCATCCGTCTCCACCGGCACCACGGCAATCGGCTTGCCGCGCAGTGCAGGATTCAGCTCCTGCTCAACACTCGCAAAGTAGCTGTTGAAGTCAACATACAGCCAGCGCAGCACACCAGCTGAAAACGGATAAGGGGAATGGGACATGAAGACATTTTGCGCCTAAGAGAAGGCTTTGTCCAGTATGGCAGTATGCGATTTACATCCCGCCGCCTAGCCCTCCACTGCCATGCCCATCATCACTTCCCCTCCGCCATCTGCGTGTCGTATCCGGATCAATTTTCAGCTCAGGAAGTTCGTCGGGTAGTGTATCGGGAACCGGGGTCGATGCCCCACGGCTTACTTCATTAATATCCGCCACGTTTCTCTCACGATCAAGACCCAGTCTAAGTGACACGGTCACAGGTGTAAAATTGCTATCTGGGAAAAAACTGGTTGAGCTGAATCTTTGATCAGATCTTCCTGAATAACCTGTGCCGCCGCTAGAGAGATTAGGTCTTCTAATTCCCATAGTAACAGGGGGATCATTGAAACCTCCAAGAGAGGGGAATCTGTCTCCTCCCAAATCTAGTGTTTTCATTATGGATAGAGGGTTTAACCCTTCACGCTGCAGGGTAACTTGGACGAGACCTAAATCAGCGGAGTCAACCTCATCCAGTCTCGCTCCCAAAGCTTCCAAAGTCTTCGATCCATAAAAAGTAAATTTCCCATCTCCACCAATTTCCGGAGATTTCTCAAACGTGGCGGCTTTACCGGGATCCACAACAAACTTACCTATGACTTTTCCATCGATGGATATGTCTGCTCCCAATCTACGAGTATCTCGATTGACTATTTGCAAAGCATAGGTTTCTCCATGCATCAGCCCAACGACCCCCCCCTCATGTTCTTCAACGCGCTGGCCATCTCGGCCAATGATATGCACTTCATAGGGAAGATCCTGAATTTTCATTATATCTCTCCTTATTCTAGAAACCTAAACGTTGGGATATAAATCAAATAATACAGTAGAATTATGAAAATTTTATTAAGATATTTACAGCCAGCTGAAAGCAGATAGGGGGAGGAAAAACTGGCTTTGTCCAGCGCCGACAATTATGCGTCTGCTAGCTGTAGCTGTAATCTGCGGAAGTAGTATTCAGCAGCGTCAGCAACATCAAATAGTTCTTTCTGAAATATATCAGGATTTTTCTTATATTCTGCAAAATGGCCCAATTCTGATTCAATAATATCTAACGCCACAAAACAGCCTTTCAGTTTTGCATTATCGCGTACTGCTTGAATATAAGGTTTAAGTTTTTCTATGCGTTCCTCAATATCTTGCAGCGCAAGATCTGATGGCATACCTGCTATTAAACCCGCATAGGGAATCGCTTTGATGGTTTGAGAATGTTTCGTTTTAGCATAACGCGCTACGACTTCTTGAACCCACAGTTCCCAGATATTCTGTAAGGCATCAAATAGCTGCGTTAAGGATTCATCCTCATGAAGAGTGAGACAAATCCCTACTTCACGTATGTTGCTGTTGATTCTATCTATCGATCTTAATATCGTCATATTGATCGTACCGCATAGGAACGTTGTTCTTTAAGGAGCCTTCTTTGTTGAGCGCCGGCTGTACGCGTTTCTTGTACAGAAATGAACTCATTTATTACTCCATCCATATGTCTTTTTATCTCTTCATATGGGGGAGCATGGCCCTTCTTAATGTTGGATACCATTTTAAATATTCTCTCTAGACCATCCGTTGCCACAGTAACCCCATTGGGATACATTCCCATTGTAGCTGCTGGATTTATCCGTACCCCTATTTGATTACAACCGGAGCCTTGCTCTCCTGCTGTTAATACTCCGGCATAACACATCATATATTGCTGTAGTTCTTCACTATTCGTTATCCCCACTTTTGCAGCTAGCTCCGGCGCTAATTTAACGAACTGAAAAAAGGCATACTCAGGGGTTCGCGTAAACGAAATATCCTTTTCATCAAGGCCATATTTTAGGCGCATTATTTCAAACAATCTTTCTATATCCTGAGATACATTTCTATAATGCTCTGCATTATCTATAAAATAACTGCCCGGTGTGTGTTCGAGCATGTATGCTATTAATAGCATACTTTTATCCTCTCGTGAGGCATCTAAACCGGCCTGCTTTGCCAGATCCGCCAGCTTAGTCCTCTCAGTTTCTAATGTTTCTAGCCACTCGGCATTGCCAGTAGTACCAACTCCGGCTTTAGGGTAGCCTTTACGGCCCTGAAGATTGTAACGTTTCGAAGAGCCGTCTACTGTAAATACATAATCATGCAGCCTATGTTCTTTTCCATCTATAGTTACAGTCAATGATGCAAGTGAAGGTGGCTCATTGCTTTGCAGGCCATTAGGCCTTAGATCATACAATTCGTCACATATAACATGCAGGTTATTACGCACTATAATCTCTGCTATTTTCTGTAACTCTTCACGTGGCATGGGCTGCTGAGTGATATGATTAGGAGACGTGAGAAGCAGTCCCCCTATGTTGTGTGGTCCACCTGCCTCATCAATAGCCTGCTGGAGTTTTTCAGCAGTTAAAATGAAATTTGTATCGTTAGTATCAATAATCTTGGGTTTGTAAGAATGGCGATACGGAAAAACGATAGTAGGTTCAAAATAAGGGGCCGCCAATAAAAATGTTTTACCTTTAGAATGAGGGTCCATAGCTGCAAGACTACTAATTCCAAAAGATGTCATTTCTAGGGAGGTATGCAATATGTAAAATATTTGTTTGGATGTATCGGTGACTGGAATGCCTTTTTTTCTAAACATCTCTCCTATAGATTTTTTAATTTCATCTGTAGGAGATGGGGCGTCTGCACTAAATGTGTTACGTTCTTTTATAGGGGGTTGGTATTCAATAATAGCCCGCGAGCCAAACAATCCCGTCTTGGCAAGACTTTCTAAGAAAGCATATATACCAATCTCATCTTCAATAGGTTTCTGAAATGTATCCGCATACTCTATCGCCCTTCTCCACGTTTTCTGATGAGGCAGGATGTCTGGATAAGGACTTCCCATGGTTATAGCGTGGTAAGACATAGCGCCTTTAATATGCCCGGGATATAAGACTCTATCCACGGTATTATTATCTACATGATAATTATATGCTCCAATGCTTGCGTCTTTGCGTGCCACAGCTTTCAAAGTAGCAAGAATAGTTTCATCGGGCCTATTGGGGTCATAGTCTAGAAGAACTGTATCAAATAGGGACATAAAAAATGGGCTTAATTTTACAAGTTTATCAGACTGTAAAATAACATATAAATGTTACTATTTTATGAAGAACAATGAGAATAATTCTCTTTATATTACAGTCGAGGCTTTCGCCAAGAGTCATATATTTTTTATTAAGTTACTAATAAATATATTCTTTTTACTCGTGCCAGTTCCCTTCATCCCATAGCTTTTGCCAGTTTTGAATGTAGCGTTGTGCCAGCTTGGGATTGTTGCGGATGACAACAACGTTCTCGGCATTATGCTTTTCGGCGTTCGCAGTGTAGTTGAAGCTGCCGGTTTCCACGGTCTTATCGTCAACGATAATGTACTTGTTATGCATAATAGCATAATGCCGGTTGATCCGTATGGGGATGCCAGAATACCGCATATCCTCAATGGCGCGATAATGGCGTTTGCCCTGTCCCTTATCGAGTAACACCCGCACATCTACCCCTCGCCTATGTGCCTCTATCAGAGCATCGGCGATCTTGTAGGAGGTAAAGCTATAGGCAGCAACATCAATACTATGCTCTGCCTTACCAATGGTGCGCTGGACTAGTTTCACTGCCTCTGGTGAGGGCGAGAATGCCGCCTGGGTAGATTGACGAGCGGATGCCTCCAACGGGTATGATAGCGCGATAAAGAACGATAGGATAACAGCAAGGAAGCGCATAAGTGGACTTCCTATTGCTGTAAATCTTTATAATCCAGCCAAGTACATTCAAGCCCAAGGGTAGGAGGAGATATAACGCCAGGGGGATTCGCTTTATCAAATTCCTCAACCAAATTATATTGCTTCGGCAGCGTGGATGATGATTGCACAGCAGCGGACTGGTGAGCATAGCATAATCTATGTTTCCAGCGGTCATAAAGCTCAAACCCTCCCCCACCAATTACCTCATATCGAAACATATTGGCAGCAGTCACCACCGAAGCGATTGCTAGTGCTATCCACAGCCAAGAGGTTAATCGTGTTTTTGCTACTGTATACTTCCAGAACACACGATAAATCATTTTAGACGATCTAATTCCCATATCCGTACTTGCCATTGGATTCCCCGTAAACTGGCGGATTCTGTGATGGTACTCCTTGCGTCTGTTTATCATAAGGAGTGCCGTACATGCCTGGATTAGCTTCCGTCTGATTGTGCTGGATGTCTTCTATGGCAGCAGCTTTGCCATTCTCCCATCGTTGTTGCTGTGCGGCAGTCTGTCCGGAACCGTTAGGCTCGTAAGACTGCGCATATGCCTGATTGCTATAAAACAACGCTAGAATGATGATTAGTTTACGCATGGTGATTCTCCCGCATATACGAATTGCTATCGCAAGCCAGGCAAAGGAGTAAGCCTCTGGTGGCAATGTCGCTGATATTATTGTTGCTTTAAAGCGGTTGGTCAATAGACAACAATCGGCTTCACTTCCCGTATGGATTTACGAGAAGTATTTGCTGCCAATCTACGTCGCTTGCGCCATGAAAAGGGTATGTCGCAGGAAGATTTGGCTTATTCGGCTGAGGTAAACCGAACTTATATAAGTAAACTTGAAAAAGGCGTAAGCTATGTTGGTCTTGAAATTATAGGAAAGCTTGCCGAGGTGCTTGCTGTTGAACCAGCAGCATTATTAAAGTTACCGCTCAAAAAGAGCGCGCGTAGCAAATAAATATAGATGATACTGGCATAAGCGAGCGGGAAGAAAGACTGCTCTTGCTATGCTTCATTTATCTTCAACAATTACTGCCGCTTCTCTTTCTGCTAACAGAAAAAGCTCTTTGATATGAAGGGCACGTTCTCTGTCCGACATCTTTGGCTCCGGCTTGGTTTGGATCGGGGGATCATCAAAATAATCAGGGACAGCAGGCTCCACTTTGCCATCAACTATGTTGAATATAAGCTTGAGGCTTGGAATATGACCTCTGATCGCTTTCATTATCAGATTACGCGCCATCACCTGCTCTATTGTAGGCTTTTTGGGAAGACCTATACGATTACCAACAAGAGGCTGACGCAATAGATACACAAGTGCTTCTCTAAACAACTTGTGCTTGGTAGGTCTACCGGCTGGATTTCCGCTATAACCTTTTTTAAAGGGCATTGTTCTGTATCGCCAAGCTATTGATAATATAAGATTCAACCTAATATCGCTATTCTAGTATTTTTTCTTATTCGCATGTTTTTGTAAGGTACCGTTTTAGTATGAAGACCGCAAATAACTGATCCTCTGGAAGACCTCGGAATGAGGGCATAGCTCCCGCATCCTTAGCCATTTTGACTAAGGTCGGGAGCCGCCCTATGACGTCGTCTGATCCACCGGAGCCGACTCGTCACTCGGGCCCTCATGGTAGGAATAGCCTCCATGAAGTCGGTTGCCACTTTACGTCCGCGCTATTCGCGTCGCTGTGCCGGACTTCAACCTTTCGCTCTGTCCTGCCCCTTTGCACAAACCTCATGGTGAGGGCTTATAAACACCTAACGCCACCGTCTTACCCGACCATTAGGTGGAATCCACGCAGGTTATGCGCTGAGTGCCTCCTCATGTAATTTATCGAGCCAGGCACGAATATCTTCCACACGCCATGCAGTAACGCGTTTAGAGAGCTTAATGGGTGCTGGAAATTCCTTGGCTTTGATTTTGCGCCAAAGAGTTGCAGAGGAAAAAGGAAGAATATGCGGGATTATCTGTGATTGACGGATATATCCCGTCTTAGGCAGCTCATTCAAAAGTACTTCGCTTAGCTTGGTAGGTTTTTTCATAACGTTTCTCTCCATCTTTGTGTAATGGAAGGTAAACGCTCAAAGACTGCTAAGGGAACTGAAAGGCCGATCTTTTTTATGAATCGCAGGCCAGGCGGTTCATAGTTCTATGAATCACTGGCCAAGCAATTCACGCCTAACTTCTGCAGCCAGTTCAGCGACTCTCTTTTTAAAGGTACTCTCTTTATAGGTATTCTTACCAATAAACCCTGATTCTGCTTTGCCGAGGAATGCTTCTAATTCTTTATTTGTTACTTTATGCTCCGTATGTGCCATCAAATAATGCTTGATAGCATCCTTTAGCAAAGCTGCCAGGGTGTCTCTTTCATCCTTACGTTTTTTATTTGCTTTGATTCTTCCTATATCTAGGACTGCATTCTTTTTATTTTTCTTCTGCGCAAGAATATTTTCTAGATAATCTAACTTCTTATCACGCTCTTTAATCATTTTAACTGCCTGCTTTGCGAGCTTTTTATACTCCTTGCCATAGTCTTGACTTATCTCTTTAAGGAATTTGCTGTTATCTTCCATGATCTTATTCTTTATATTGCCTATAGCTGTGGCAAATAGATAATCACGCAGATATACGCACGATAACGTAATTATTTCGTCTTTTGAGCATTCCTTCAGCGTTTGAATAAGCCTCACTTCTTCCTTGGCATATTCGGCCTCCTTGGCAAGCCCATTGCGCTTTGATTCTATGATTTGCATAAGATTTTCAATTATCTTTTGCCTGTTCATATAGCACCTCTTTTCCCAGACCGTAACGGGATCACAGTATCAGTTTTCGGGTTAGGTGCTTTCCCAGTTTCACAAGTTTCAAGGTAATCGGCCCACCACTGCATCATGCGCTCACGCTCTTCGACATATTTTGCACGATTATAAGCAGCGCGGCTTTTATCATCATCCATATGCGATAGTTGCACTTCAATCGCATCTCTATCGAAATTGCTCTTTTCATTAAGGGTAGTGGATGCAAGCGAACGGAAACCGTGTCCTACCAGCTTGCCTTTATAACCCATACGTATTAGCAGATGGTTTACGGTGTTTTCACTCATCCAGGGGTGTGTGCGGCGATGATGTGAAGGAAACATGTATTCACAGTTCCCCGTAATATCTTTAAGTTCCTTTAGAAGGGTAATAGCCTGATCCGCCAATGGCACCATATGTGGGCGGCGCATCTTCATGCGCTCAGCTGGAATAATCCATTGTTTGCCTTCAAAGTCGATGTCCGTCCATTTAGACTTTCGGAGTTCGCCAGGACGTAAGAAAGTATGCATCAGCAGTTTGATAGCGATTTTGATTTGAGGAAGCGCATCGACATTATTAAGTTTTTTAAACAACTCAGGCAGTTCTTCGGTCTGAATGGTTGGAAAGTTGGTTGCCTTATGTGGCGTTACCACACCGCGCAGGTCACCCGCAGGGTTTTGATCTATCAAGCCGCAATGTACAGCAAAACGAAATACAGTATTAAGCACTTGCGCAAGGCGGCGGGCAGTATCGAGTAATTCCTGTTTTTCCTGTTTGCGAAGTACCGGAATTAAATCAGGTGTTTTAATAGCGGTGATAGGCAGATTACCTATGTCAGGAAACGCATATAATTCTAGCCTGCGCCATAGCCTCTCCGCGTGATCCGGCGTCCATTTAGATTTATTGGTGTCATGCCAGTCTTTGGCTATGGCTCTAAACGTATTATTAGCTTTGAAGATCTCTATACGCTTATCTTCTTTCTTTTTTGCGCCAGGATCGGTGCCATTGGCAACCAGCTTGCGGGCAGCGAGGCGCTTGTCACGGGCATCGCTCAGGGAAACTTCTGGGTATCTCCCTAATGCCAGCATTCTCTCCTTACCAGCAAAGAAATACCTCAAACGCCAGTATTGGCCGCCATTTGGCTCTACTTGCAGAAATAAGCCAGCGCCATCTTTAAGGCGATATATCTTATCTTTGGGCTTTGCATTGCGGACATCAAGATTAGTTAGAAGCATAATTCCCTCCTGGGTATTTTCAAAAAATACCCAGATAAATACCCAGGCATGATTGAGTTTTCCTGAGATAGCATGAAGTGATAAGATTTGCAAATTCGGCTTATACGCTTGGTTACAGGCCGATTTTTGAGGTTCTATGATTCCGGATGAAATGAAGTTTTGGAGGCCGGGGGGAGAATCGAACTCCCGAATACAGGATTTGCAGTCCCGTGCATTACCACTTTGCTACCCAGCCATCGCCGCCGCTCTGTCGCTTAACTGTTGGGCGGGACAGGTTTCATACTGGCAAACCTACTAACAATCAACTGGAAATCAAATCAGCCACGGCTCGCTATATACCCCATCATCTACTCATTGATATGTATTAAGCCCATCTTGGCAAAACAACCAATCTGTTCCGGTTTAGTAGAGGCAGGATTATATTGGTAGAGGCTGCAGAGCAGGCTTATTTTTTACAACTTTTTTACGGCTTAACGACATCTTTTGACACCACCTCTACGGCAACCACGGAATAATCCATGCAATAGGAAAGCAATGCATGGTTGTCTCAAACTCTATTAAAAAACTAAATATCAGCATTTTGCTTGTTTCAGCAACGATAGCACACCATGCCTATGCAGATAATATTACAAGCAGTAATTCTCCATCAGATAAGAGCTCTTATAATCTATTCAACCCCACACCAGATGGTCAGATGCGGGACTTTTGCACGGATAGGCCCACTAAATCCAACCTTCCCTGCACAGTGGATGCCGGACATTTTCAATATGAGGCGGATGTGTTTAACTGGACCTATAATCATACTGGCAACATTACTCGTAATACTTATCTCTATACCAATCCCACTTTTAAGCTGGGACTTACCAACCGGTCGGACATTGAATTTAATATTTCCCCTTTAGAGGAAGTAAATACGCATGATAAGAGTGCCCACACTTCTACAGACTTAACGGGTGCAGGCGATTTATATGCGCGTTTTAAATATAATCTTATCGGCAATGACGGCGGCAATACAGCCATTACATTGCTCCCTTACGTCAAAATACCAACGGCGGAACCAGGCATAGGCAATAAGCAGGTGGAAGGCGGGATTATTATCCCCGTCTCTTTTGCTTTGCCGCAGAAATTCTCTTTATTGTTTGATCCGGAAGCCGATTTCTTCAAGAATAGCAGTGATAGAGGTTATCACAACAATTATCAGATACTCGCCAATATAAGTCATTCGCTTTTTATTGATAGCGTCACCGGCTATGCGGAGCTTTGGTCGGATGCCAACAATGATCCAGCAGGTGCCAGTACGCAGGCTTCCTTTGATGTGGCTGTTTCCTGGGTAATGCAGCCCAACCTTCAGTTCGATACCGGTACTAATATTGGTCTTAATAACAAAACACCTTGCCTGCAAAGCTACGCGGGTATTTCGCAACGTTTTTAATCTTTTAACGAGTGATTTATGGATATCGCATTCTTGCTTCTCACATTGGTTTTTTTTATCGCTATGTCCGCCTTTGCGGAAGCTTGCGATGCATTGAAAGGCTCATGACATGACGCTACTTTATATACTGGCCGGCATTGTTGCGCTGTTGCTGCTTATCTATCTTTTTGTAGCCCTTCTTAAGCCGGAGATATTCCCATGAATTTAGCGTACCCCGACTTAAACGGCTGGCTGCAGATACTGCTTTATTTTGTAGTGTTGCTTGCGCTGGTGAAGCCGTTGGGCCTCTTTATGGCAAAAGTCTATAGCGGCGAGAAGCATTTTTTTTCTGTGTTGCTTGGCTGGCTGGAGCGTTGTTTTTATAAAATTTCCGGCATTGATGCTAAAGCGGAAATGAACTGGAAGCAATATAGCGGCGCGGTTATGGGGTTTAGCCTCTTAAGCATGATAGGCCTTTATGCTCTGCTCCGTATGCAGGCATGGCTGGGGCTCAATCCCATGGCGCAACCGAATCTTACCCCTGACTTAGCATTCAATACCGCTGCAAGCTTCACCACCAATACCAACTGGCAATCGTATGGCGGTGAATCGACCATGAGTTACGCAAGCCAGATGGCAGGACTTGCTGTGCACAATTTCTTTTCTGCCGCCACCGGTATGGCTGTGCTTGTAGCGCTCATCCGGGGATTTGCACGCAAGAATAGCAGCACCATTGGCAATTTCTGGACAGACATGACACGCGGCATCGTTTATATTCTGCTGCCGTTATGCTTGCTATGGACGGTATTACTCGCTTCTCAAGGCGTGGTGCAAACCTTCAGCGCTTATGCAACAGCGACGTTAATGGAATCCCAACAAGTGGCCGAGCAGAAAGATGCAACAGGGACCATTACCCAGAAAGCTGCTATTGTTACGGAGCAATCCATTGCCGTTGGGCCGGTAGCCTCGCAAATCGCCATCAAGCAGTTAGGCACCAATGGCGGCGGATTCTTCAATGTCAATTCGGCGCATCCTTTTGAGAACCCCACACCCCTTTCTAATTTTCTTGAAATGCTGGCGATTCTGCTGATACCGGCAGCGCTTTGTTATACATTTGGGGTTATGGTAAGCGATACACGTCAGGGCTGGGCGCTTCTTGCCGCCATGACGTTGCTGCTATTGCCGTTTTTACTTTTTTGCGTATGTGCGGAACAAGGCGGCAACCCCAAATTTATACCACTGGGCATTGAGCAGTCGGCAGGCAATATGGAAGGCAAAGAGCAACGATTTGGCTCGGTCAACTCTGCCCTATGGGCAAGTGCCACTACTGCGGCTTCCAACGGATCGGTCAATGCCATGCATGATTCCTTCACCCCGCTTGGCGGGCTGGTTCCTCTCATACTCATCCAGTTTGGCGAGGTTATTTTCGGTGGTATTGGTTCCGGTCTTTATGGCATGCTGGTATTTGTCATCATCAGCGTGTTCATCGCCGGGCTGATGGTCGGGCGCACACCGGAATATTTAGGCAAAAAGATACATGCGTTCGAGATGAAGATGGCATCTATTGCTATCCTTGTAACCCCGATCATTGTGTTGGTTGGCACCGCTATTGCTGTAATGGTGGCGGCAGGGAAAGCAGGCGTGTTTAATACCGGCCCGCAAGGGTTCAGTGAAGTGCTTTACGCTTTTTCCTCGGCAGGCAATAATAACGGCAGCGCTTTTGCCGGTCTTTCCGCCAATACGCCTTTTTACAATATTGCGCTTGGCATAGCGATGCTGCTGGGGCGTTTTTGCATCATTGTGCCGGTGCTTGCCATTGCCGGGTCGCTCGCTGCAAAGAAAACAGTGCCGGTTTCGGCCGGAACGCTTCCTACCCATACGCCGTTATTCGTGGCCATTTTGATGGGCATTGTCGTGCTGGTGGGCGTTCTTACGTATGTTCCGGCTTTGGCGCTTGGACCCATTGCCGAGCATTTTAACCTGATGAAATAGAGCAATCCCATGAATGCAAAACCGGTTTCTCCTTCTTTTCTGAGCGGCGCTGCATTAGTGCAGGCCTCGCTTCATTCCCTACAACGGCTGACGCCGCGTTATCAGCTGCGCAACCCGGTCATGTTTACCGTGTTTATCGGCGCGCTGATCACGAGCATATTGCTGATCTATAATATGATGTCTCCTCAAAGTGAGCCAAGCTGGTTTATTGCCGCTATCACCTTCTGGCTTTGGTTTACAGTAATTTTTGCCAATTTTGCTGAAGCGGTAGCCGAAGGCAAAGGCAAGGCGCAGGCGGCAAATCTTAAAGCCACGCGGCGTGATGTTCCTGCCAAGAAATTGGCTAATGCGAATGATCGCAGCAAATACCAAACCATCTCTGCCAATGATTTGCGCAAAGATAATATTATTCTGGTGGAAACGGGCGATATTATTCCCGGTGATGGTCAGGTGATTCAAGGAATCGCTTCCGTAGATGAAAGCGCCATTACCGGTGAATCAGCTCCCGTGATTCGTGAATCCGGCGGTGACCGCGATGGTGTAACCGGCGGCACGCGTGTACTTTCAGACTGGATTGTCGTGCGCATCATTGCCAATCCCGGTGAAAGTTTTTTAGATAAAATGATTGCGTTGGTGGAAGGCGCCAAGCGCCAGAAAACACCCAATGAGATTGCGCTTTCTATCTTGCTTGCCGCCATGACCATTATATTTCTGCTTGCTTGCGCGACATTACTGCCATTTTCACTCTTCAGCATTGAACGCGCTGGCCAGGGCACTCCTGTCAGCATTACCGTGCTTATTGCGCTACTGGTCTGTCTTGCGCCGACCACTATCGGCGGATTGCTCTCAGCCATCGGCATTGCCGGTATGAACAGACTTATTCAGGCCAATGTCATTGCCACATCAGGACGCGCAGTGGAAGCGGCCGGTGACGTCAACATCCTGTTGCTTGATAAGACAGGCACGATTACTTACGGCAACCGGCAGGCGGTTGCTTTTTTCCCTGCGGAAGGCGTCAGCATAGCGCAACTTGCAGAGGCGGCAATGCTTTCTTCTGCTGCCGATGAAACGCCGGAAGGTAAAAGCATCGCCCAGCTGGCTTGCACAAAACATGGCATTCAGGAAAAAACCCTTGGCGAACTGAACGCCACCTTCATTCCTTTCAGCGCAGAAACGCGCATCAGCGGCATTACGCTTGGCAACCGCAAAATTCTCAAAGGCGCAGGCGATGCAATTACAGCCTATATCACTTCACTGGGCGGCAAGGCGCCTGAAGCCATGATACGCCAGAGCGATACTATCGGACGCCAGGGCGGCACGCCTTTAATGGTGGCTGACGGCGATAAGCTGCTTGGAGTCATTCATCTCAAGGACGTGGTTAAAACCGGCATTAAAGCACGTCTGGCGGAACTGCGCGCAATGGGCATTAAAAGCGTAATGGTCACAGGCGATAACTCATTAACAGCGGCAGCCATTGCTTCAGAAGCAGGCGTCGATGATTTTATTGCCCAAGCCACACCGGAAGCTAAACTCAAATATATCCGCAAGATGCAGGAAGGCGGTGAACTGGTTGCGATGGTGGGTGACGGCACTAATGATGCGCCAGCACTCGCTCAAGCCGACGTGGCGGTTGCCATGAACAGCGGCACGCAGGCTGCAAAGGAAGCCGGTAATATGGTGGATTTGGACTCCGACCCAACCAAACTTATTGAGATTGTCGAAATCGGAAAGCAGCTCCTCATGACGCGAGGCAGCCTGACCACGTTTTCGATTGCCAACGACGTCGCCAAATATTTTGCTATTATTCCCGCAGCATTCGTCAGCACCTATCCGGCACTTGCTGCGCTTAATATCATGCATTTGGCATCGCCTTTAAGCGCAATTCTTTCGGCCGTCATCTTTAATGCGCTGATCATTATTTTCCTTGTACCGCTTGCACTCAAGGGAGTTAAATACCGCCCCATTGGCGCGTCCGGCCTGCTGCGTTACAACATGGCCGTATATGGCTTGGGCGGCGTTATCATACCCTTCATTGGTATTAAAATCATCGATATCTGCCTTCAATGTATAGGAGCGGTATAATATGAGCCTCTATCTTCGCACCAATTTCCTGTACTTTTTCTGGATGACCTTATTACTGGGGTTTGTTTATCCCGGGATTTGCACCGTAATAACGCAAGCTGCTTTTCTCCATGAGACGCAAGGAAGCCTGATTGAGAAGGATGGCAAAACGCTTGGCTCTGAATTGATTGGCCAGAATTTCTCCGATCCTAAATATTTCTGGGGACGGTTATCTGCCACAACCCCGCAACCCTATAATGCAGCCAATTCATTGGGCAGTAATTTAAGTCCTGCTAACCCTGCTTTGCTGGATGCGGTTAAAGCGCGCGTTGATGCGCTTAAAAAAGCTGATCCGGCCAATACATTACCCATCCCAGTAGATTTGGTCACAGCATCCGGCAGCGGACTTGATCCGCATATCAGTGTGCAGGCCGCACAGTATCAGATAGCACGAGTTGCCAGAGCGCGGGGTCTCACAACGGAGCGGGTGAAAGATACCGTAAAACAATATACGCAAGACCGGCAATTGGGTATACTCGGCGAACCCAGAGTCAATGTGTTAATGCTGAATCTCGCTTTAGATGGCAAATTATAATATATCCGCGCGACCCGATCCCGACGAATTACTAAAGCAGGTGCAGGCAGATGAACTGCAGGCAAGGCGCGGCAGTCTGAAAATTTTCTTTGGCGGCTGCGCGGGAACCGGCAAAACTTATGCGATGTTATCGGCGGCTCATGAACGCTTAAAAGAGGGCGTGGGCGTGGTTGCAGGTATTATAGAAACGCACGGACGTACCGATACGCAGGCGCTCTTGCAGGGTATTTCCATCCTTCCCATGATTGACGTCACTCATAAGGGCATTACCCTTAAAGAGTTTAATTTGGACGCCGCCAAGATACGCAAGCCTGCCATTATTCTAGTGGATGAATTGGCCCATACCAATGCGCCGGGCTCCCGCCATGCCAAACGCTGGCAGGATGTGGAAGAATTACTCGATGCCGGAATCAATGTTTACACCACGCTTAATGTACAGCATCTGGAATCGCTCAGCGACGTGGTAGCCGGCGTAACCGGCATCAGGGTGAAAGAAACTATACCCGATGCCGTGTTTGATATGGCAGATGATATCGTGCTTATCGACATTCCGGCCGACGAATTGCTCAAACGCCTGAAGGAAGGGAAAGTCTATATTGCCGATCAGGCAAAACATCGCGCCGCCGAGCATTTCTTCAGGAAAAACAACATTATTGCCCTGCGTGAATTGGCGCTGCGGCGCACCACTGAGCGTGTGGATGCGCAGATGGATGCATACAATATCCGTGAAGGCATTCGCGGGTCGGCACCGGTTTCTGAAAAAGTTATGGTCTGTATCGGGCCGGATGCGTTATCCGCCCAACTGGTGCGCACGGCTAAGCGTATGGCCACCTCATTAAAAGCTTCGTGGGTTGCGGTCTATATTGAAAATGCGCGTCATTATAAGCTTAATGATACCGGCAAAGCTGCCGTGGAATCCGTCCTGCGCATGGCGGAGCGTTTGGGCGGCAAGACCGTCATTCTGCAAGGCGATAATGCCAAGGATGAATTGATTGCTTATGCGCAAGGCAACAGCATTACCAAAATAGTTATAGGCAAATCCCGAAAACCGCGTTGGAAAGATATGCTGTATGGTTCGCTGGTGGACAAGTTATTGCGCAGCAATGTTGCCATCGATATTCATGTCGTTACAGGCGAATATAAAGGCCCCAAAACCTATGAAGGCAAAAACAATCTTATCGCATTCAAGCCCAAACTTTATGCATGGTCTGCGGTTACCATTACCGTATGCACTTTAACAGGGATTGGCTTGCAACCACTCTTAAAGCCAATCGATCAGGCGCTCATTTACCTTATAGGCAATGTAATAGTAGCGGTACGATTAGGGCGCGGACCTTCCGTCATGTATGCGCTCCTCAGTGCGGCATGTTTCAACTTCTTCTTTATCCCGCCTCTTTATACGCTTGAAATTTACGATCGCTCCTATTGGATGACGCTCATTGTGATGCTTGTCACCAGCATGGTAATTACTTCTTTTGCATCACGTCTCAGGCTTCAGGTGCTTGTCTCCAGGCAACGTGAACATCACACGCAAACGTTATATACCCTTACGCGGACACTTGCTTCCACGCGCGGACAGGAAAATATGACCGATGTAGTCGCCAAACATATCACTGAAATATTTGCTGCCAACGTTACTATCTGGATGCCTGATGCCAATGGCCATCTTTCCTCCATTACGGGGGCGCTTCCTGAACGTGATTTCATAAAAGAAATGGCCGTGCTGCAATGGTGCTTTGACCATCGCCGCTTCGCCGGCAAAGGCACTACCACCATGCCAAGCGCCCTGGGAATTTATTTTCCGCTCAATGCTGCAAGCGGTACACTCGGCGTCATAGGAATCCTGCCTTTATCGGATGATAAACATTTTACCATGGAAGATTACTCTTCATTGGAAACGATTGCCAGTCTGCTTGCGTCGGCGCTTGAGCGGGCAAATGCTGCGGATAGCGCTGAAAAATCCAAAGTGGAAATAGAAAGTGAAAGATTACGCAGCATTCTGCTTTCAACAGTCAGTCATGATTTACGCACACCGCTTGCATCCATTACTGGTGCGGCCAGCAGTATCGTTTCCGATATTGAGAATCTGCCCATGGAAACCTCGCGTGATCTGGCTGCGTCCATTTACCAGGAAGCCAATCGTCTTTCCCATATCGTCACGAATCTGCTGGATGTCACAAGCCTGGAGTCCGGCACTATCCGACTCAACCAGCAACCCTATTTCATTGAAGAGATTATCGGCTCTACGCTGACAAGGCTGGAACCGCAATTGTCCCAGCATAAAGTTGTAACGCATTCTGAGCCTAAATTACCGATGGTTTTCATCGATGGGTTGCTCATTGAACAAGTGCTTATTAATCTTCTTGAGAATGCAGTTAAATATACACCCGCAGGCTCTACCGTCACACTAAAAGCATGGTATCAGGAAAATTGGATTCGAATTAGCGTTGCGGATAATGGCCCAGGCATACCTAAAGGAGATGAGAAAAAGATTTTCGATAAATTCTATACGACCGCACAGCACAAAGCCGGAAAAGGCACGGGACTTGGTCTTGCTATCTGTCAGGGCATACTCAAAGCGCATGGCGGGGAAATAGAAGAAGCAAACGCTGCTGAGGGCGGCGCTGTATTTAGTTTCACACTGCCTGTTGCGCCCAATATGGAGGGATTCCCCCATGAGCAAGTCTGATACTCCTGTTCTCATTATTGAAGATGAGCCCGGCATCCGCAAATTTCTGAAAGCGGCGCTTATAAGCCATGATTATAATCCGAGTTTTGCCGAGACTGCCAAAGAAGGCATCAAGCTTATTACCGCTCATCCGCCGGAAATAGTGATACTTGATTTAGGCTTGCCGGATATGGACGGGCTGGACGTTATCCGCATGATCCGCGAGTGGAGCACCGTTCCCATTATTGTGCTTTCCGCCCGCGGTCAGGAAAAAGATAAAGTGGCAGCGCTTGAAGCCGGAGCGGACGATTATCTGACCAAGCCATTTGGCGTATTGGAGCTGCTTGCGCGTCTTAAAGTCGCACAGCGTCATTCTCATAAATCCGCATCTGCCAATGCGGCGCTATTTGAGGTAGGCGATATCTCCGTTGATCTTGAAAAACGCCTGATATTGGTAAAAGGACAAGAAGTGCACCTCACCCCTACCGAATATAAACTGTTATCTGTATTGGTAAAGCATGCGGGAAAAGTAGTGACTCAGCAGCAGCTTCTAAAAGAGGTTTGGGGTATGCATTCTACCGAGAATAGCCATTATCTTCGCGTCTATGCTCAGCATTTACGTGAAAAACTTGGCGACGACCCCATGCGCCCCCGTTATATAGTTACCGAAACAGGTGTGGGTTATCGGCTGAAAAGTGAATGAGGTCCTCAATAACCCAAGCTGTCAATGATTCTGAAAAAACTCCGGAAGGTGAAGCAACATAAAACCACCTGTTACATTACGCTTTGCCGCTACGTCTTGCATTTGCCGCCCTCGTACGTTCTGAACGATTAAGCTGATGAGCATTAGGACCTTTGCTGGCGCCAGGTTTTCCATGACGAGATCGGCCACTACCTCCGCCGCCATGCGGTTTATGGTGTTGGGCTGAAGGCGCAAGAGGTTTCATTTTCATGAGTTGCGGAGCCGGCATGAGCGTTAAAGAACGCTGTATGGTTCTTTCAATATCGCGCAGCAACTTGCCCTCGGTTTCATCGCAGAATGCCATGGCGATGCCGCCTGCGCCCGCGCGCGCAGTGCGGCCTATACGGTGGACATAGCTTTCCGGTTCTTCAGGCAGGTCAAAGTTAATCACATGGCTGACATTATCGACATCGATGCCGCGTGCGACGACATCGGTCGCCACCAATACCCGGACTTTGCCATTCTTAAAGCCTTCCAATGCTTTCTGGCGAGCGCCCTGCGATTTGTTACCGTGAATCGCCGCTGAAACAATGCCCGCATTCTCCAGCTGAAGTAAAATGCGATTTGCCCCATGCTTGGTTCTGCTGAAGACAATAACTTTATGCATGCCGGAATCCTGCAGCAAGGTTATCAGCAGCGCGTTCTTCTCGCTTTTTCGTATGGAGTATACGCTTTGCTCAATGCGCTCCACGGTTATCACCTGCGGCGTCACTTCGACTCTAACAGGATTGTGAAGCACTCTATGCGCCAATGCATCAATGGAGCTGGGCATGGTTGCCGAGAACAGCATAGTCTGGCGCTCTTTTGGGATAGTGGCGATGATTTTCTTGATGTCGTGGATGAATCCCATATCGAGCATGCGGTCAGCTTCATCGAGCACGAGAAATTGCACCTCTTTAAGGCTGACATGGCCTTGATTGATAAGATCGAGCAACCGTCCCGGCGTGGCAATGAGCAGATCAACCCCCTTAGACATGTAATGCACCTGCGGCCCCTGCGATACACCGCCAAAGATCACACAATGACGCATGGAAAGATACTTGCCGTAATCGTTGCAGTTATCCGTTATCTGCACCGCCAGCTCGCGTGTCGGCGCCAATATCAAAGCGCGCGCGCTGCGCAGAATATAAGGCTTTTGGGTCTGAAACAGTTTCTGCAATATGGGCAAAGCAAAGGCAGCGGTCTTGCCTGTTCCTGTCTGGGCGATCCCAAGCATGTCTTTGCCTTCCAGGAGCGGCGGTATGGCGCTTAGCTGAATGGGAGTGGGATGAGTATAATTATTTGCAGCAAGCACACGCGTGATAGGCTCAATAATGCCAAGTTCTCCAAAACTGCGTATAGTCATAAAATTCCTTTTTCTATTGTATTGGCTGCATTTGGAATCGATACCCATACCCCACTTGCCGCCTCCGCACTAACAGTCTCAATTTTTTTAACGAATACAGTCCTTACCTTTGCCAATGACTGCTGCGGCGATAGCTTATCTGTTATCGCCAAAACTACCGTCCTTTATTTGATACAATGAATACCGATCTACTCACCTGCTTCGTATTTATCACTTATACAAATCTTCACTTCATAAAAATCGTATCTCTAAAATATCAATAGCGAATAAATAGTTGATTCCATGGTCGCATAACAATATATATAGTGGCATCGCATTTATGGTGTCACTATAATTAGTGGCAAACAAGCAGGTAGGCAGCGTTGAAGAAATATAAACAGAGAGCTTTCGCCAGATGGGGCGCATTCGCAGTAATGGCCGTATCACTCTGCCTGTCAGACTGCAGCACTCCCGATTCTATCCACGAAGCCGCAGACAAAACGAAAGAGGGCGACATAAAACATCTGGATGCTATTGATCCTTCGCTCAATCTCGCCCGCGATGACTATCGCCATATTGCGGCTCCCAAATCGACTGAAGGGCCTTTGAAGCTGCAGATTGATAAAGGGATGCCGCCTGTTCCCAAATTGGCGGATATTCTTGCAGCGCCCCGCCCGCCCAAAATCGGCGAGACGCAGCTGGTATCCATTGCTGTGACGGATGATGTGCCGCTGAAAGATGTTTTGCTTGAGCTTGCCAAGCTTGCCGATGTCGATATTGAACTGGATGCGGGGATTACCGGGGGCATTGAATTTATTGCAAAAGATAAACCGTTTAATGAAGTGATTGATCGCATCTGCAGTCTCACCGGCCTGCGCTATACCATGAAAAATAACGTGCTGCGTGTTGAACGCGACACACCCTACATTAAAAGTTACTCTATTGATTTTCTTAATTTGGACCGCGAAAGTGACAGCTCAGTCAATCTGAGCACCAATGTGCTGTCCACTACTGTCGGCGGCGGCGGAGGCGGCAGTGGTAGCGCCCTTAATACAGGCTCTACCTCCAGTGTAAAATCCAAGAGCACGGGGGATTTCTGGAAATCGCTTGAATCCGGCGTACAACAGATATTGGCCTATGAGGCTCCCGATCACATATCTGCCACTACTTTGCAGGTGGAAGATGCAAATGCGGTTACGGCAATCACTGGAGGGCAAGGAAGCAGCACCCCTGCAGCTAACGGAACCTCTGCTACAGGCGGCGCGGCCACTGCAGGCAAAGCAGGGACAACTCCTCCCGCGCCCATTGCCGCACCGGCCACATCTGGCGCCAATCAGAATAACGCACAAAATGCCAGCAAGCCCACTTATACTATAAATCGTCAGGCAGGCATCCTTACGCTAAACGCTACCAGCAGCCAACATGAAATGGTTGAACGTTTCCTGGCATCCCTCAAAAAGAATGCTTCCAGCCAAGTGCTGATTGAAGCCAAAATTATTGAGGTTGATCTCAATGACCAATATGCCAGCGGCATCGACTGGCAAAATGTGGGCACACGATTAAACCAGATACCTGGAATTGGTGTCGTTACTGCAAGCTTTCCTTTGGGTGCGCCAGCGAATTCTATTGTTTCAGCAGGAAATTTCATATCCTTTGCATCCAGCAGCACCACCACTAATATATTGCAGCTGATAGAAGCATTTGGCACTACCCGGACGCTTTCAAGTCCGCGCCTGCATGCTATTAACAACCAGCAATCCACACTTACTTTTGCTGAAAACCATGTATATTTTACGCTCGTGGTGACGCCGGCCACACAAACAACCACCGGCGGCGTCACTACGGGAGCCGTAGCGCCTACGATAACCAGCACTACTCAGACGGTTCCCATTGGCGTGATGATGACCATGATGCCATCCATTGATGCAAAAAATAATGAAATCACGCTTGCGGTGCGTCCCACTCTTTCCACTATAATAGATACGGTAAACGATCCGGCATTTGATCTTACCATAGCACAGGCAATATCAACATTATTAAGCGGCCAGAACGGTACAAGCAGCGCTGCCACTTCCCTTGCCAACACCCTGTCTGGCCTGCACAATCAAATTCCTGAAGTGCAAGTCCGCGAACTGGATTCCACGCTTAAAATCAAAAGCGGCGAAACGATGATAATCGGTGGATTAATGCAGCAGGAAGCTGCCAATAAAGATCAGGGCGTTCCGTTTATCAGCAGCGTGCCGGTTATAGGGAATCTTTTTAAAAGCGTGGCGAAGTCAGCGCATAACAAAGAGCTGGTGCTGCTTATCAAGGCAACTATTGTAAATGCGAATGGTGATCTGGGTGAGCCAGATAGCACTATTTTCCATAAATTCTCTGATGATCCGCGACCAGTATCTTTCTAGTGTTTTTATAAAAAGGGTGTTTTGTCTATGTTAACTAACGTTCGTTATATTTTACTGACTGCGCTGCGTGACTGGCTTTTTGCGGCGTTGATGATAGGTATCGTCGCCAGTACTCTCATAGCCCATATGCTGGGAAGCACCGCTCTTATTGAAACCCAGGAAATGACATTATCTTATTCTTCTGCCTCTGCGCGCATTGTCATTATTATCGGCCTTATCGTGTTTGCCTGTTTTCACATTCGCAATGCATTCGATACTAAAGAAATTGATGTGTTTCTTTCACGTCCCATCACGCGTTCAAATCTTGTCTTTTCCTATTGGCTTGGCTTTGCCACTGTCGCATTACTGCTTTTAATACCCACCCTCGGTCTGATCGCTTTGGAAGGCCTTATAAACAAACAGGGGTTTTTCTTTTGGGCGGTAAGCCTGCTTATTGAATGCTGGCTTATGGTAGCCGTAGCACTTTTTGCATCCTTTACTCTGAAGAGCGCCGTTACCTCCGTCATAGCAAGCATGGGATTTTATGTACTGGCGCGGTTAATGGGGTTTTTTATCGCTACCACAAAATCTGCATTTGTCTTCGAGCAGCAATGGCTTAATGCTATACTTATCTATGCACTTAAATTGGTTTCCATGATTATGCCACGCCTTGACTTCTTTGCCAAAGGCGACTGGCTTATTTACGGACTCAAACATGCAGATGATCTAAAATTATTTACCCTGCAGGCGGCTGTATTTATTCCTCTTCTGATATTTGCCACCATTGCAGATTTTCGTCGCAAACAATTTTAGAATGTTCAGATAACCTGATATGCGTCAATTTTTTAAGATTTACGGATTATTGATCCTGTTTGCGGCGCTGCAGTTTGGGTTCTGGGAAATGACGCAGCAAAATCTCCCGGATATGGGAATTGTGCCGGATGTGCCAGGAACCATCGCAGTAAAGGCTTTATCCTTTGGCGACGAAGAATTTTATTTTCGTATCCTTGCGCTTGACATTCAAAACGCCGGCGATTCGTTTGGACGCTTTACTGAACTCTATAAATACGATTATAAAAAATTATATGCATGGTTTACCTTGCTCGATACGCTTGATAACGAATCCAACTATGTTCCTTTTCTGGCAAGTTATTATTTCAGCCAGACCCAACACGTCTCGGATGTGCGCTATGTTATCGATTATCTTTATGATCATTCTGCCAGCAGGCCTGAAAAAAAATACTGGTGGCTGGCGCAGGCAGCCTATCTTGCCGAGCATAAACTAAGAGACAATGATCTGGCGCTTAAAATGGCGGCCCCCCTTGAGCATGCCGATAGTGCGCCTTTATGGATACGGCAATTGCCGGCTTTTGTGCATGAAAAACGCGGTGAAATGGATGATGCGCTACGTATTATACAGCATATTCAGAACAATACGCAGGATATCCCGCCGGGGGAACTCCGATTCATGACGTATTTCGTTAAAGATAGACTTCATAAACTTGACAGCGCAACACAAAAGGAGCCCTAAGCATGGATACCTTATTGACATGGTACCAAGCATTGCAACTGCTCGCTCTGGGCCCTTGCCTTTTTATGCTTTTCTTTTTGTGCATTGCTGCACGCAAATTCTCGCAGATATTTGTACCGGTTCTTTATTTTCTTTCACTTATTTGTAGTTTTTCTCTTCCGCTTATCGACATCTTTACTACACATGCGGATGTGCGCGGGATATTGCTCATGGGCGAAAGCCTTACACCTGCCCTAAGCTTTCTGCTGATCATGCAGTTTATATGGGATCGCATTCCTGCACTCCCCTATTGGACTATTCTCAGCATTCCACTCATTGGCGGAAGCTCGATTGTATATGCAACCCTTATTACTAACGGCGAGCTATGCATTTATGATAATCTTTGTACAGAACCTGTGATATTCAAAGAGCTCTACGAGATATTCAGCGCATCATTGACATTTCTTCTTACCATGGTGGTTATCCGCCAGCGTCTTGCGCAACCCTCCAATGATACGCTGCCCCAAAAAAGGAATAAATATGCTCTCGTGCTGGCGCTTATCGTACTGAATCTTGCGTTGCTTGCCATAGATCTGGCGGAGATAGGGGGGTATGTAAATGCAGAGCGTGCTATGCTGGCGATTGTGGTTGTCCGCATCGGCTTTATTTATCTGGTGCTTACATCGGTATTTCGCGTGTTCGATCGCTCATTTGAAATTGATTATGAGCGCATTCCCCATATGCGGCCACAGGAAACATCTGAGCGCGACCTTGCATTAGCAGAAAAAATCCGCGTCTTGCTTGTGCAAGATAAATTATACCGTTCGATGGAATTAAGCCGTTCATCACTAGCCCTGAGACTGGCGATAACCGAACATCAACTTTCGCGTATTATTAATCAGTGTTTCTCACAGAATTTCAGTACATTGGTGAATCATTACCGTATCCTGGAAGCAAAAGATCGTTTGGCAAAAGAAGAAACTGCAATTACCGTTATCGCCTTTGAAGTCGGATTCAGCAGTATTCCTTCTTTTAATCGTGTATTTAAAAATACGGTCGGCATATCGCCCAGCGAGCATCGCAGCAAATCGTCTGCAACCCAACGCTGATGCAAGCCATTATTTTAGAGCAGGGGTATTATAATTTTAATAAATGCCCTCTCCCTCTATGCACTCCCGATCATGTGCTGATCAAAGTCGCTTATGCTGGCGTTAACCGCGCTGATCTCCTTCAAAAACAGGGGCGCTATCCCCTGCCGGAATGCAGTCCTGCCATTCCAGGCATGGAAGTATCCGGTGAAATAGTTGAATGCGGAAATACTGTTGCACCTTTCAAAAAAGGTGCCAAAGTCTGTGCCCTTGTAAGCGAAGGCGGATATGGCGAATATGTGCTGGCGCATCAAGCCTTAGTGCTGCCCGTGCCAGAGGGAATAAGCCTGGAATCCGCGGCTGGCCTTCCTGAAGCATGTTTTACCGTATGGATAAGCTTGGTTTGGCAGGCAAAGCTTAAGGCGGGCGAAACGCTTCTGATTCATGGAGGCTCCAGCGGTATCGGCAGTATTGCTATTCAGATAGGCCGCCTGCTGGGTGCGCGGGTGTTTACCACATCAGGCAGTGATGAAAAATGTATGGTATGCGAACAATGCGGCGCGGTTAAAGCCATTAATTATCGCAAGGCTGATTATGTCAGCATCATCAAAGAACAGACGGCCAACCAAGGCGTCGATGTTATTCTTGATATGGTGGGGGGCGATTATTTTCAGCGCAACCTCGAGTGCCTTAATAAAGAAGGACGACTCTGCATTATCGCTTTCCTGCAAGGTTCCAAAATGCCCGTCAATCTTTCTCCCATCCTATTTAAACATTTAAGCGTTATGGGCTCTACTTTGCGGGCGCGGCCTTTGCAGGAAAAGGCGCAAATTGCCTCAGAACTGTACAAAAACGTCTGGAAAGCGATTGAAAAAGGCCTGGTTAAGCCTGTGATAGACCAAATATTTCCCCTATGCGACGCAGAAAAAGCGTTATTGCGCATGGAAGAAGGCTTGAATGTTGGGAAAATACTTCTTAGAATATAAGCCCTTTTCATTTCATTTACATACACAAAGGTTAAAAGGTTATGGCTTTACCATTAATGCCGAAAGCGACTGCCGTATGGCTGGTTGAGAACACCAAGCTCACTTTTGAACAAATCGGCGATTTTTGCGGAATGCATCCGCTTGAAGTACAGGGCATTGCTGATGGTGAAGTAGCGGTAGGCATTATCGGCCAGGATCCCATTTCCAGCGGCCAGCTCTCCGCAGAAGATATTACGCATTGCGAGAATAACGCTGAAATGAAGCTTGAGCTTTCGCAACATGTGCAGAAATTCCTTACCAGCAAAACCAAGACCAAGGGCGGGCGCTATACGCCCGTGGCACGCAGACAGGATAAACCCGACGCCGTAGCATGGTTTGTGAAATTTCATCCCTCGATCCCTGATGCCCAGATTGTGAAGCTCATCGGCACTACCAAAAATACCATCAATTCCGTGCGTAACCGCACCCATTGGAACAGCACCAATCTGAAGCCGAAAGATCCCGTATTATTGGGGTTATGCACACAGACGCGGCTGGATGATGCGATTGCTAAATTTTCCAAACATCCAGGCGGCGATACCGACAGCAAACTCAAAGCCAACGGCTAGGACACGCCCTAATGACCGACCAGCTTTTGCAGGTACTTGATCGTTTCAGCAACTGCAGGATCCTGTGCATTGGCGACGTGATGCTCGATAAGTTTATTTACGGCCATGTTGACCGTATTTCGCCAGAAGCCCCGATTCCCGTCTTTTCCATCAAGGAAGAGCGCACCATGCTGGGGGGCGCCGGCAATGTAGCGCGCAACCTGGTGGCGCTGGGCGCCCATGTTGCCTTCATCTCCGTAGTAGGCAATGATAAAGTCGGACGTGAAATCACATCAATGATTGGCAAAGAGCCGCTCGTCACTCCTTATCTGCTGACGGAAACCAATCGTATCTCCACCACCAAAATACGTTATGTCGCAGGCACCCAGCAGGTACTGCGCGCTGATCATGAAATACTGACAGCGGTCAGCGATGATATGGCACGCATGATTGCAGATACCGCCAAAGAAGAAATGAAAAATCATGATGTTGTGATTCTTTCTGATTATGGCAAAGGTATATTCAGCCGCGCTACGGTAAGCGCCATTATTGCCATCGCAAAAGCGCAGGGAAAGCCGGTTATAGTGGATCCTAAATCGCGTGATTTCAGCCTGTATCAGGGCGCCACCTGCGTCAGTCCTAATTTACATGAGCTTGCCAATGCAGCAACGCGCGAGCTGCGCACGCAAGAAGATATTATTGCCGCAGCACACGAATTAATGGAAAAGAATGATATTGCCAATATCCTGGTTACACGCAGCAAGGACGGCATGACATTAATCGCCCGCTCTGGCGAAATAACCCATATTGCTGCGCAGGCCCAGGAAGTATTTGATGTGTCCGGCGCAGGCGATACAGCCGTTGCCACTCTTGCGCTTGGCATTGCAGCAAACCTCAGTTTTGCAGAATCTGCCACGCTTGCCAATCTTGCCGCCGGCATTGTGGTGGGGCGTCCAGGCACTGCCATAATCACCGTGCAGGATTTAAAGACCGCATTTTTCATGCATAATCACGCAAGCGGCATGCATAAAATATTGGAGATAGCAGCGGCGCAGGCACAAGCATTGCAATGGCAGCGCGAAGGAAAAAAAGTAGGGTTTACCAACGGCTGTTTTGACCTTATGCATCCGGGCCATCTGGCTTTATTGCATGAAACCAAAATGCATTGCGATAAGCTTATAATCGGCCTCAATAGCGACGCGTCGGTCAAACGTCTCAAAGGAGAAAGCCGGCCTATCAATAGTGAGATGGAGCGCGCGATGCTGCTTGCTTCGCTTGCCATAGTAGACATGGTAGTCATATTTACGGAAGACACACCATTGACACTTCTGGAAGCGCTGCGACCAGACATACTTGCCAAAGGCGCAGATTATCAGAAACACCAGGTCGTGGGCTATGAACTCGTAGAGGGTTATGGCGGTAAAATTGTGCTTGTGCCGCTGAAGCAAGGCTACAGCACCACCAATATTATCAAGAAAATGGCCTAAAAGATATTTCTGATATAGATAATGGTTTTTTTTATTTAAAGCGCTATCTACAGAAATCGTGTCTCAAAATATTGCATCTGTTACAAAATAAGCACAATGATTGTTTTCATTGTGTAAAAACAACTATTTAAGTGGTTCGCAAAGCATTATAACGTTCAGAAATGATAGGAAGTATATAGTTGATAATGCAACATATTAACGATTTAGTAATAATTTGGTTCTACAACCCTAGACACGATGCTCGAATTATTTTTTTCTGAATATGAGAAGTATTCGGGCAAAAAGCAGTTTAGGGTAACCGTGATGTTCAATCATTACTCGGGACATGCTTTTTTAACCAGGTTCTATTAATATAGGAGAAGTCTATGTTAGCATACAATGAGGTAAATCTAAAAAACCCGCAAGGGAAGCGGAGGGCTGAACAGGGCTTCACGCTGATAGAATTGTCGATCGTGCTCGTTATTATCGGTCTTATCGTTGGTGGTGTTCTGGTTGGTCAGGACCTTATCCGCGCTGCCGAAGTACGCGCTACGATCACCCAGATTGAAAAATACAACACGGCCGTCAATACATTCCGTGTGAAATTTAATTCTCTCCCAGGTGACATGGCCGCTTCGACTGCCGCGCAGTTCGGGTTTACCACACGCGGTGGTACTACTGCAGGCCACGGCGACGGTAACGGCGCTATCGAAGGTGATGCAGCTTCCACTAACGGTCTTTATCAGGGTGTTGGTGAAACCGGCTTGTTCTGGGAAGATTTAAGCAGCACTGCTGGCGGCAATTTGATCGATGGCGGCTTTACCACCGCTTCGGATACTACTGCTGTTACTACGGCCAGCGTGACTTATATTGCCAATTACCTGCCCCCAGCCAGACTGGGTAAAGGTAACTATATCTCAGTATTCTGGGGTAGCGATGGCACCACTCCGCCTGCAAACTTTGCCGGGTATAACTGGTATGGACTGTCGGACGTATCTGCTATTACGTCGAGCCAGGAGACCTCTACCGCAAACCTTCCTGTAATCCAGGCCTATAATATCGACAAAAAGGTCGATGACGGCTTACCGACAACCGGTAACGTTGAGGCTTACTATCTTACCGGCGGCGTTATTACAGCAACAGCACATGCAGCTGTTTCCCCAGGTGCTGCAACTGACTGTTATGCTTCCGATACTAAAGCCTATGCTATTTTGGAAAATAACGGCGGCGGCGGTAACTGCGCGCTTGCCTTCAAGTTCCAATAGTTAACTTCTTTTGATCTATCCCCCTGTGCTTTTTTCTAGCACAGGGGGATAATGTTTTTAAATGATCCCTCTTGAAAAATATCCTTTCTCTATCCGACTACTCCACTGGCTCATAGCCGTTATGATCATCGGTCTCCTGACCATAGGGCTCATCATGACCGGCATGGCACACGATAATCCCTCCCGCGCTACTTTATACAGCCTGCATAAATCATTCGGCATCACGGTATTATTGCTGGGGTTACTGCGCTTATGGCTGCGGTTGCGTCTTTATATTCCTCCCTTACCTGAGGCACTCCCTGCATTGGAGCGCAAGCTTGCCCATTATGGGCATTACATGTTTTACGTTTTTATGGTGGCAATGCCGGTATCGGGATATGTGATGAGCACTTCTTACGGCCTGCCCGTTAAATGGTTCGGGCTTGAATTGCCGCGATTATTAACCGTAGACAAAGCGCGCGGCCAACTTGCCGCTGATTTCCATGCCTGGGCTGCTTATACATTGATAGCACTCATCGTGCTGCATGTAGCGGGTGTTCTCAAACATCTTATTAAAGAACGCATCAATCTTCTTGCGCGCATGACTTAATCTGCATCCTGACAGCTGGCAGGGGCGACAGGAATCGAACCTGCAACCCCCGGTTTTGGAGACCGGTGCTCTACCAATTGAGCTACACCCCTATGCCTGATATGCGGCAGCTTTAATCCGCTAAAGCCACAATCCGCGCGTTTATAACAGATAAGAATACGATGTCCAGTGCGCCACGCGCACTAAAGCCGTGATCAGGCACAAACAGCTGACTTATTGTTATTTTAGAAAGAATTGGCCATTGCCAGGCCTGGGGCCATGGCTTCGGATTTAATCTGATCCTGGTAATTTGCATGGCGCGGCATGGAAGCCGGATTCAGGCGCGTGGTTTGCTCTGCCTTTATCGACGGTTTGGGAGATTCTTTCTCTTCGGCAAATGGCGAAGAAGCGGGCAACGTATTTTCAGGCATTGAGCCAGCCACGTGTTCCCCGGCATTGGTTGCGCGATGTAACACGGCAATGCCATGATAGCGGTACAGATCATTTGCCAACTCGGCATATGCATCACTGAAATGCATTTTTCCTTTTGTGCTTTGGGTCAGGAAAGCTGCCGATTCAGCCAGAAGCTGGGGCAATTTCTCAGCCGGCATTTTAGCGAGGGAGTCGGTAATATGCGCACTGAGTTCCGTCGTATTGACTTCGCGCACGCCAAACGGCGCAAACAGACGAACTATATAACCAATGACAAACACCACGTTGCCTACCACGCCAAACCAGTCGCGCTGTTCTTTGCCCTTCACCAATATGCTGTTATTTTTATACCGGTCATAGGCCATCAAAACGGCGGCGCCGCCTTCGACAATAGAGCTCAAGCGAAAAGTAACCTTCTCGCGTATAGTATCAAGCCAGGTGTGAGGTTTGGGATTATATGGATCGGGCGCTTTAGAGCAGAAAGCGATTATCTTGCCAAGCAGCGTCCATTTACCCACATTAAAAGTAAAATTATTCGTATTGCGTGCAGCTTCAAATGCTTTCGCAGGTGAACCGGTCTGGCGCAATTCATTGGCCGCCTTTTTCAGATTGGTAGGAGGAACTATAAGGCTCAGCGTTCCGGCCACACGCAGGCCTATTTCGCCGCCGCTCACCGAATTGCGCTTAATCCATTCATTGGTTTTCTGGCCTGCTGATTTATGTTCGGGCTCTTTTCGTATGTCTGCGCGTTTTTCATTTGGATCAAATACCGCATGACCTTCTGGAAGATATTGACCGAATTTTTCATTATATTGCTTTTTAAGCGCCAGCAGCTGATAGGTATCTTCCGTTTTCTGGGCACCAAAACCAATATTAATGCCGTTAGCGATAAGGTTGGCCGTTGCAAACCCTATAATAGCCGCACTATCGCCAGACGGCTTTGCACCAGGCTTTTCACCGTTCTTAAAACTTTTAAAGCCGGAAAGAAGCTGAAGCGACTGGCCGATGATGCTGGTAATGCCGCGCCAAGCCCAGGGGTTAAACGGCTTCTTCATACTATCTATTGCCAAAGAAGCGCCCTGTGCTGAAGAAGCCTGCAGAAATTCATCGCGCGTTTTGCTTCCGCGCGTTACCAGAACCAACGATTTATCTGTCTGTGTTTCGCTGACAATTTCCTGCCCCATATCAGCGGATGCGAGCCATTGTTTCACTTGTTCTTTTTCTGCGAGGGAATTGACGTGAATAAAAGCAAAATTGCCTTCAGCTGCCGGCATAAATTCGACAGAGCGAATAGGAGAATTAGCGTTATTATTCTTATAAATCGCCATAGTTCACATCACATGTTTCTTCGTTTTCTACACTTAAATATACCTTTTACGTGGCCTATCTCCAAATCTAAAATGGGTTTTATGGTAAAACTTAACAAACCTGTCACAATCTTTGCCTGCTTAATAAGAAAGCAAGAATATATATTATTGTTATATATCTTATGGTTATGGAAATATGGCAAAAAAAGTTCTTTTAAGACAACGCACAGTTGCCATTAATAATGGTGGTGATACGCGGAGTCTGCTTAACCAGTCCATCTCCGCCGAAGCTTTGGCGGACACTTCGTTTTCTTAAGCTCGCTATGCTCACTAACGAAAACGGGTGGTGGGGCGAGAGGGATTTGAACCCCCGACCAAGGCGTTATGAGCGCCCTGCTCTAACCGCTGAGCTATCGCCCCGCACATACCGGCAGGTTTAACAAATAGGGCCACAGAGTCAAAGATTTATTATGCAGCAGCCAGGGATAAGGAGGAGTTTAATTCGACTGATCGGATGCCAGCGCGAACCTGCAATAGGTGAATCCTTCGTTCCAGCCTTGCTTGTAGAGGTCATTCTCACCCATTTCAGGACGTTTTTTGAAGCCATAAATAGCGCGGTAAAGATAAGACCCTTGCGCAGATAGACCGGAATCGCAGCCATCCTGCCATCCCAGCTGATACTCGGCAGGCCCCTCGGGCTGGGCAAACCATATCGATACCGGCCTGCAACCGGCCAGCACAAGAAACGTCAGCAATACAACAAGCCCTTTACGCACATGCCATCCTTTTCTTACGCCAGTATACCCCTTAGCATAAGAAATATGTGTTAAATATTTATTGCAATGAAATATTATACGATCTGAAGCTGTGGCTGCAATGAAGGAAGTTTATTTTCGGCCGCTTCACGCAGCAAGGCAAGCAAGGGATCTTTTTCCACTCCGTCTCTGTGCATGAGCAAAGCAAAGATGGGATCACTCATGATCTCTTCCAGATCGGGTTCGAAGATGTTATCGGCAAGGTTTCTCATGGATCCTCCAAGCCTTTCACTATGTATAGTGCAAGTGGTGAGTATAGCAAAAACGCTTAGCCGCGTAAAGCCTAAAGCTATCCATAATGCTGCGGTGCAGCATTATACTCTGGTAGAGAGCCAGATGGCGAGTTTGCTGGCAACCTTCACCGCCGTAGTAAGGACCGGATAAAGCGGCGTTTCTTCCGCTCCCTGGGCGAGCCCGGCATCATGATGTTCCTGCTCTTCCGTGCGGAATTTTTCTATCGTCCGGGCAAGATTTTTCTCATTTTCGCCAAGGCGTGTCTGTTGCTCTGCGTAATGTTTATCTATCACCGACTCTACGGCAACCGTGCAGGCAAAGGCTGCTTTCTCTCCCATCAAAGCGGTGGCGGCGCCAAGCGCAAACCCTGCTACATGCCAGAGCGGCATAAGCGCGGTTGGGCGCACTTTACGCTCTTTCATGAGCGCCTCAAATGTATCTAAATGATGCTGCTCCTGCTTCGCCATATGTTCAACAAGTTTGCGCCCTGGCGTCTTGCCCATTACTGCCAGCTGACCCGCGTAAATACGCGCTGCGCCATACTCGCCCGCATGGTCAACACGTATCATGCGTTCGTTCTCCTGCTGCTCGGATATATCGCCGGGAAGTTTACGCATGAGAATGCTTTCTCTTACATAATTGCTGCAACGCAACAAACATATTGCAGGCAAGAAACAATGACCAGAAGGCATTCATGCCGGCCATAGTAAGCCCATGAAAATCCCATTGCGACTGGTTGCAGGCGACGATGGGTGCATGTTCAATTTTCTTTAAGAAATCATCCATTGATTGACCGGCTTTATTACCCGAATCCGTACAGCCTATGGGGCCAGCAATCCATTGTTTTTCAACACCGGTGTGATAGGCAGCAATCCCACTGCCCGCCAGAAACGTCAGCCCGATAAGCCCGATTATCCAAAGACGGTGACGCGGCCTGTAAAGCCCCAGAAGAGCCAGAAATATCACCACAACATAGGGAATGCGCTGCAGTTGGCATAATTCGCAAGGGATAAGACCAAACCCGTATTGGGCAATCAAAACCGCCACCAGTGAGGCAATGCTTGCAAATAAGGCCAAATAAAGGGGTTTTGGGTTCATGGAGCAGAGTCTACTGGGGGTTGGGACGTAAGGCAATATAGCTAAAAAAATACTGTAAAATAAACGATTTCTTTACCTAATCGGTAGTATACTAAAAGAAAATTGAAGGAGAAAGATTTGTTATGACCCGCATCATTATTTCCGCTTACCTCCGATCTCCCTTTACCCTGGCCTCTAAAGGCGCCCTCACACGTGTGCGCCCGGATGATATGGCCGCCCAAGTAATAAAAGCCCTGGTCGAAAAAACTAAAGTTCCATCTGACGCGATTGAGGACTTATTGCTAGGATGTGCCTTTCCCGAAGGCGAACAAGGCCTTAATGTTGCGCGCCAGATCGTGTTTCTGGCAGGGCTTCCCATCACGGTAGCTGGCGCAACGGTTAACCGGTTCTGCGGTTCTTCCATGGAAGCGGTGCATATGGCGGCAGGTAAAATAGCCAGTGGCATGGGCGAAGTGTTCATCGCCGCCGGCTTGGAATCCATGACGCGCATTCCGATGGGCGGGTTTAATCCCTCCCCTAATCCCGGTCTTTATGCTTCGTACCCGCAGGCCTATGACTCAATGGGAAAGACCGCCGAAACCCTTGCTAAGAAATACAGTATCTCGCGCAAGGAACAGGAAGAATTTGCACTCAAGAGCCATAAAAAAGCAGTGGCTGCAAACATGAGTGAGGAAATTACCGCCATTACCGCCAAAACTGGCTCCGTTGCTCAGGATGGCTGCATCCGCGGCGATGCTAACCTGGAAAAAATGGCCACGCTTGCACCGGCGTTTGATGCCGCTGGAACTGTAACAGCGGCGACTTCTTCACCCCTTACCGATGGCGCCTCGGCAGTGTTGATATGCACGGAAAGCTACGCTGATAAACATGGCTTGCCTAAACTGGCTGCGATTAAGTCAATGGCAGTGGCTGGTGTGCCTCCGGAAATCATGGGGATTGGTCCGGTCGATGCCACTAAGAAAGCCATGGCACGCGCAGGGCTTACCCTCAAAGACATCGATATTATCGAACTCAATGAGGCTTTCGCCGCACAATCACTCGCAGTGATTAAAGAACTGGGACTCGATGAAAGCAAAATCAATCTGGAAGGCGGCGCGATTGCTATCGGCCATCCACTCGGCGCATCGGGCGCACGCATTACCGGCAAAGCCGCACTGCTTTTGAGCAAGCACAAAGCTAAATACGCGCTCGCCACTATGTGCATTGGCGGCGGTCAGGGCATAGCAACGGTGCTTGAGGCTATTTAGTATAAATGTTCAAGAGTTCCATACCAGACGCAAACGTTACGCTGATGCGCATGTAATGTCTAAAGTGCCGGATAATTTAAAGCCGCTGCCCCGGAGGTCATTTCTTTTTGCAATTTTTCCATGGCGCGCACTTCAATCTGGCGCACGCGTTCGCGGGAGATATTATAGGCTTTGCTTAAATCTTCGAGTGTGGCGGGTTCTTCCTTCAAGCGGCGTTCGCGGATAATGTCCTGCTCACGCGGATTGAGTTTGCCCAGTGCGCGCTCCAAAAGACCGTGCTTGATGTTTTGTTCCTGAAAATCCGCAAGCTTAGTTTCCTGATTAGCTTCGGGATCGGCCAGCATATCCTGCCACTCATCATCATTATCATGGCCGATTTTTCCGTTTAGATCCTGATCATGGGCGGACATGCGCGTATCCATATCAACCACATCTGATTCATTCACGCCCATCTTGCGGGCGATTTCTTTAACTTCCACGGGAGTAAGAACTCCGTATGTGCGGCTCTCTACGCTGCGCAGATTATTCTTAAGTTTGCGCAGGCCGAAAAACAGTTTCTTCTGCGCCGCGCTGGAACCAATTTTTACCAGCGACCAGGAGCGCAATACATATTCCTGAATAGCAGCCTTAATCCACCAGATGGCATAAGTCGTTAGGCGAAATCCTTTTTCAGGGTCGAACTTGCGCACCGCCTGCATGAGACCGATATTGCCCTCGGCAATCAACTCACTGGCTGGCAGCCCGTAACCACGATACTGGCCAGCAATTTTAGCCACCAGACGCAGATGGCTGGTCACCAAGCGATGCGCCGCAGAAACATCACCATGTTCCTGATAGCTTTTCGCAAGCATGTATTCTTCCTCTTCGCTTAAAAGAGGAAATTTGCGAATCTCCTGAAGATAGCGCTTGAGCCCACCGTCGGCCGAGAGGACGGGAAGTTGATTATTCATGCAGGTGCCTTTTATGAAAGTAAAGACAGTATAGGGTGCAAAACGGGGTTTTTCAAGCCCCCTTGAGCTTTATCAGCAACTCCTGCATATCCTGCGGAATTGGCGATAAAAATTCCATAGTTTCTTCGGTTTCCGGGTGAATCAGGGTAAGCGCCGTGGCATGCAGGGCCTGGCGAGGGAAATCGACTGTTTTTCCGCGGCCGCCGTAAACGGGATCGCCCACGAGGGGATGGCCTATATGCGTCAGATGCACGCGTATCTGATGGGTACGGCCAGTCTCTAATGTACAGCGCAGCAGCGCATAATTTCCCAGCAATTCTTCGGTCTTATAATGGGTGGTTGCCGATTTGCCGCCAAATTTCACCACCGCCATTTTCTTGCGGTTTGAGGGTGAGCGGGCAATTGCAACTTCAATAGTCCCGGAAAGCGGGTTGGGTGCGCCTTTCACAATCGCCAGATATTGGCGCTTGAGCGTGTGGGTTGCCAGCTGCGCGGCCAGATGCCTATGTGCCAGATCATGCTTGGCAACGACCAATAGCCCGCTGGTATCTTTATCAATACGGTGAACAATTCCGGGACGCATCACACCGCCAATACCCGAAAGCGAATCACCGCAATGGGCAAGAAGCGCATTAACAAGCGTGTCATTCGTATGTCCTGGAGCCGGGTGCACGGTCATGCCCGCCGGTTTGTCAATAACCAGCAAGTGTTTGTCTTCAAATATTATTTTTAATTTTATATCCGCAGCCAGTACCTCTGTGGGTTCCGCAGGAGGCACTAAAATGCTATATGTTTCACCCTGTTTGACCTTGCGCGCTGCGTCCGTTATGGTGGCGCTCCCCGCCGTAATGCAGCCTTGCGCGATTAATTGCTGAATGCGGCTGCGGGAAAATTCAGTCAGGCGGTCTGCAAGGCATTTATCCAGCCTTTGGCCCGCGTCGCTGTCGCTAATAATAACGGTCTTTGTATTGTCCATATGCCTACTAAACAGCCCAACTTATTGCCTTTGAAGATAATTGTCATCTCTCTTGGCTTTTTGCTGATTGGCGGGACGATATTCGTCTTTGCGGCAATTGCAAGCAAAGCCGGTAAAGAAATCACCAGTACTCCCCATAATTGCAAGGATGCAATAGTCAGTTTGCAAGGCAAAGGCACCATAACCGGCATAACGCCCCAGGGCGATACTGTGCAGATAACGCTTGCGGCACACCCTAAAACCGAGGTACTCACTGTCGATCGCTGCAGCGGCAAGATACTGCAAACACTGACCATTGAGCCATAATAACGCCATGATAAAATATATCTCCACACGCGGGCAGGCTCCCGTTCTATCCTTTGAAGAAGTCGTGCTGGCGGGACTGGCAAGTGACGGGGGGCTTTATGTGCCTGACGCAATTGCGCAGTTTTCTCCTCATGAATTAGTCTCCATGGCGAGCCTGTCTTATACGGAACTGGCACTGCGCGTGATGCAGCCGTTCATCGGCGACGCCATAGCGGAAAAAGATTTGCGGGTATTGATTGAAGATGCGTACAAAGGCTTCCGCCATAGCGCTATTGCACCCTTGAAGCAACTGGGCCCTAATGAATTCCTGCTTGAATTATTCCATGGGCCGACCCTGGCATTTAAGGATTTCGCTCTGCAATTCTTAGGACGGGTGCTCGAATATTTCCTGGCACGGAACAAGCAGTCTCTTACCATCATTGGTGCAACGTCGGGTGATACCGGATCAGCCGCCATTGAGGGCTGCCGAGGCCGCAAAAACATGCGCCTTTTCATTCTCCATCCCAAAGGCCGCGTCTCAGACGTGCAGCGCCGCCAGATGACCACGGTGCCGGACGCCAACGTATTTAATTTGGCGATTGAAGGCACGTTTGACGATTGCCAGGATATTGTGAAAGCGCTGTTTAATGATGCGGCGTTCCGTGAAAAACAAAAACTGACAGCGGTCAATTCCATCAACTGGGCGCGCATTCTCGCACAAGTAGTATATTATTTTTATGCTGGTCTGGCACTCGGCGCTCCGGCAAGACGCATAAGCTTCTCAGTGCCTACCGGCAATTTCGGCGATATTTATGCCGGCTATATCGCAAAGCAGATGGGCTTACCTATTGAAAAACTCATCATCGCCACCAACCATAATGACATTCTGGCGCGCGGCCTTAAGACCGGAACCTACGCGCCCGAAGGGGTGACGCCGAGCTTGAGCCCCAGCATGGACATCCAGATTTCCAGCAATTTTGAACGGCTGCTGTTTGACGCTTACGGGCGTGACGGCGCAGCAATTAATGCATTAATGCACGCTAAGAATAACAGGAAAATCACACTGCCACCGCATGTATGGGAAGAGCTGCGCAAGCATTTTGCAGCAGACAGCGCCGACGATAACGCAACGCTTGCAACAATTAAATCCGTCTATGAAACAACCGGCGAATTGCTTGACCCTCATAGCGCCGTAGGCGTGGCAGTCGGCCGCAAATGCCATAACAATAAAGCGACGCCGCTTGTTACGCTTGCCACCGCCCATCCGGCGAAATTTCCCGATGCCGTCACCAAGGCAAGCGGAGTGCATCCTGCCCTTCCGCCGCATTTGGCCCATATTATGAAAGATGCGGAACGGATGCATACGCTGCCTAACAGCAAAGACAAAGTGCGGGAATTTATAGAAAGCCAATCATGACTTACGCCGTTACCACTCTGCCAAACGGCCTGCGCGTAGCAACGGAAAGCTTGCCGGGCATGGAATCAACCACTGTTGCGGTAACGGTCGATGTCGGCGCACGTTTTGAGAGTGAAGAGGAAGGCGGCCTTTCACACATGCTCGAACATATGGCGTTCAAAGGCACTAAGCGCAGGAGTGCCCGCCAAATCGCCGAAGAGATTGATATGGTCGGCGGCAATATGAATGCTTACACATCGCTTGAAAACACGGTTTATTATACGCGCGTACTTAAAAATGATGTGCCGCTGGCGGTCGATATGCTTGCCGATATTTTGCAGCATTCCACTTTCGACAAGGAAGAGCTTGAGCGCGAACGTCAGGTGATTTTGCAGGAAATCGCCATGCATTACGATACGCCGGATGATCTTGTTTTTGATTATTTCAGTGAAACAATCTACCCGAATCAGCCGCTCGGACGCTCCATTTTGGGCAAGGAAGAATGCATCCGCACTTTTAACCAGGATGATCTCGCGCACTATATGAGCGGCCATTATCATGCGTCGAGCATGGTGGTTTCAGCGGCAGGCAATGTCAGCCACGATGCTTTTGTGACGTTGGTCGGTGAACATTTTACCGGACTTTCCACAGCGTCGCACAAGGCAGCTTTGCCCGCAAAATATGCCGGCGGCGATAAACGCATCAAGCGCAAGCTTGAACAGCTCCACCTCGTGATGGGGTTTGAAGGCGTATCATTCCATGATGACGATTATTACGCCTGGCAGGTACTTGCCACATTGCTGGGCGGCGGCATGTCGTCGCGCTTGTTCCAGGAAGTGCGCGAGAAACGCGGACTGGCCTACACCGTGCAGGCATTTTTATCGTCTTATGCCGATAACGGCGTGTTTGGCATATACGCTGCAACCGGTGAAGATAAGGGCCCTGAAATGGTGCCGGTCTTGTGCGAAGAAGTGTTAAAACTGCAAAATGGCATAAGCGAACTTGAATTGCAGCGCGCCAAAAACCAGATGAAAGCAAGCTTGCTCATGTCGCGCGAGAGCAGTGCGTCGATTGCCGAATGGATAGGCAGGCACTTGCTCAATTACGGCCGCTATAAACCCGCTGCTGAAATTGCCAGCATAATAGATGCGGTAACGGATGAAACGATAATCAAGGCAGCCAAGATATTGCTTAAAAATAAGAATATTGCCTTTACTGCCTTGGGGCTGCAAAAGAAATTACCCGAGTATAACGCTGTTCAGGATTGGCTTCGTTAAGCCAATATTAACAAACTCTTTACCGTTCTATAACACTTTCAATGGTAAACTTATTCTCTTACCTAAAGGTAAATGAGGATAGTGTGGCCGTTAATTCGTCAGACCAGGACTGCAAAAACGCATTTTTGACCAGTGTCGGCATAATGGACGTTACACCTTATGCAGATATGAATACGCAGCAAACCATTGCCGCCATTTATACATCCGCGCATATCACATCCACCGTTTTGAAAAAATTGCCTGTACAAGGCGCCAGAGCTGGGAAACTAACCCGCATAGCCCAGCTTGCCACACATGATACAAATTGGGCTTCCCAATTGGGAACAATAATAGCGCCGTTGCTCAATAATGCCGCAGAGCAGAGCCTTATTTTAAGGGATAGTGGTTTGCCAAATCCGGCATGGGGACAAAAAACCCGGGAAGAACAAGATGTCCGGGATAAGGCACTGGACAAACAATATAAAGAACAATTCTATTTACTTGTCAGCATCAAAGAACCCCAGGAACTGGCACAGTCAAATATATACGAGGTAATGCAATATTACCTGCAGATGTTTCATAATAATACCGGGTTGTCGCATGCGATGATAGCAAAGCGGTTTGAGCCACCGATAGGTCATGCAAGTGTCTCTAATATAATTTCTGGCGATACAAAAATTTCTTTTTCTTTCATTGAAAATATTGCACGTGCAATTGCCCCTGAATTTGAAAAGGGAATAAAAGAAGGCTGGCTTAATCCCGAAAATAAATTGCCCTATACGTTTGAAGCAATTCTGCTGCATAGCGCAGGCGCCACCGCAATAGGAAAAGCTACAGGCACGGATGCTGTTTTCAAATATATTAAGGCGTCGGGATTGCCTTATGTCGCAGTTAGCATTTTGTGCGAAAAAGAAGAGACTTGGATTTCGAAAAAAGCGCTCGACAGACAATTTTATCCTGCCGAAATTACCCACATCGCCCATGCCATTGGGCCTTACTTACGGGGTGAAAGAAAATGGAATGGAATCGTTGAATTTGAAGAGGGCGCTCTCCTGGATAACCATCGTAGAGCCCGCGATTATTTGATAAATGCAATGATTATGACCCTGCCGGACAAAGGTGAGGAAATAAAACAGGTTCTTAATCCTTTGCCCGACACCGTGGGGCCAACATTAAAGCTGCTGCGCGAGAAAAGTGGTTTAAGCCAGAGTGAATGCAAAAAATATATTCCCCCTATTGAAATAAGCTTATTGGAAAGAAACTTTTTTAACCCTCGTTGCATCGATGAAAATGGGGAAGTTAAACATACCCTAAAGTCAAAGCTGGATTATGTGGTGGCAGCCATCGCGGAAGGATGGCTTCATCCTAAAGAGCCCCCTGAGAAGCGAGTGAGAAAAAAAACAACGATTGCAGAAGAGGAGCTTTATCCTCAAAAATCTTACGAGGAGATACTGGGTGAAAAATTAGGCCATGAAGTGGTGGGAAGCCATAAAGGCTTAGATGCCGTATTTCACTGTATCCGCCAATCCGGACTTCCTTTAGATGCCGCAGCCGTATTATGCGGAAAATACCCCGGATGGCTTTCCAAGAAGCGAAAGCTAGATAATCTATCTTCCAACGAAATTATAAAAATCGCGGATGTTATAATGCCTTATATAAAAGGCGAAAAGGAATGGAACTGGAAGATTGAATTTGAAGATAATGAGCTTTTAAAGAACAATCAAATTGCACGTGATTATGTCATAGATAATCTCAGAAAAGCACTGCCAGAAAAGGAGAAGGAAATAAATCAATTGCTGGATCCGCTCCCTGACACATTGGGAAGCACCTTATATACATTGCGCCAATATGTATATTTGAACCGAGTGGCATTTGAAGATAAACTTTCCGGTAGCAACTTAAGCATGCTGGAAGCAGACATGTTTGCTCATAACTATATCGATAAAAAAGGTGATATTAATGCTAGTTTAAAGAACAGGCTGGATTATTTTATAAGCGTTGTCGCCGCCCACTGGCAGGTGCGCGAACAAACACCCGGAACTTTTGTGGAAGAGGCACTCACAAAGCCGTTCGGCAGAGGCAGGGAATCGCAAAAATGAGTGAAACATTTTTAAGCCGGGTCAGCCGATCAAACGATGAATCTATATATTTCATCTGCGGCAAGCATAAAGGATTGTGGGCATGGTATTACGTTCGCATTGACAGGCTCAAACAGTCTTTATTCGAGCGCAGCATGGCCACGGGATCGTTTGATATTGCCGCATTCGGCCAAGTGCTGGCATCAGGCTATGGCAATGAGCCACCTGAACATATCCGCAATCAATTCGAACCGGAAAATGCTTAGGCTTCCTTGCCCTCTTTAAGCGCCCTGGCTTTGGGGGATAGCTGGATATGCAGTTCACGCAGTTGCTTTTCTTCCGCATAAGCTGGCGCCTGCATCATCAGATCTTCAGCTTTCTGATTCATGGGAAAGCAAATCACCTCGCGGATATTGGGCTCGTCGGCCAAAAGCATCACCATGCGATCTACGCCCGGCGCAAGCCCGCCATGCGGAGGCGCGCCGAACTTAAACGCATTGATCATGGCGCCAAAACGCGAATCCACCACATCCTTGCCGTAACCAGCGATTTCAAATGCCTTATACATCAGATCAGGGCGATGGTTGCGGATTGCGCCGCTCGATAGTTCAATGCCGTTGCAAACAATATCATATTGATAGGCAA
>Ga0206890_1002_pt1 | contig 93340 bp, 64 predicted proteins | sample Alteio_BWOrgHeat_58_FD_152960 | JGI IMG/M metagenome (GOLD analysis project Ga0206890, IMG submission 152960) | Enriched cells from forest soil in Barre Woods Harvard Forest LTER site, Petersham, Massachusetts, United States - Alteio_BWOrgHeat_Nextera6 ... | reverse complement strand
CGCCTATAACATTGATACGTTTCTAACGGTACTTGATGCAAGCGTGGGTTTAACAGAAACATGGTCTGTTGTTACGTCCCCAACCCATGGTACTTTAAGTGGATTTCCGACAACTGTAACAACTACAGGTAGTTCGATTACACCATCCGGGTTAACTTATACACCGACGAGTAGCGGAACTGACGTTTTTGTCATTCAGGCTTATGACGGTGCTGTAACCACGACAACAACAGTCAATGTTACTTCTTCAGGGCCTAATGTGACTGGGTTAACAATCACTGCGTCGGGGGTATGTACGTCTGCAAGTTCAACGGTCACCGTGAATGCAGCGAGCATTGCTCCCGGTACCTACACCGTTAACTATACCCTGAGTGGCGTGACGATAGGAACTGGCAGCGCTTCCGTTACCATGACGGGCGGTGTGGGCACCTTTACCACATCCGCACTTTCAGGCGGAACTACGATCACCATTAACTCGATAGGAAGTACAGGTGGCTGTTCCAGCCCCAGCACCGCCAGCACTGTAGTACCTACCCCGGCGTCGCCTGGGTCAATCACGTACGCCTTTGGCGGTTCAACTATTTGCCAGGGATCGATAGCGGTATTGACCGATGGCTCCGGCACAGGTACCTGGGCAAGCAGTAATACCACGGTAGCTACTGTAGGTTCGACTTCAGGTGTTGTCACCGGCGCTTCCGGCCCTGGTACTACTACCATTACCTTTACGCTTGCCGATGGTTGCTCCACTACTGCGGTGGAATCAGTTAATCCTACGCCTGCACCTATTGGCGGTACAGGTTCTGTTTGTGTGAATTCATCATTAACCCTGACGACTTCTCCGGGAGGAGGTACATGGTCCACTTCTGGGGGAGGGGCTGCGGCCATCACCGCAGGGGGCGTTCTCACCGGGCTGTCTGCTGGTTTGGTAAATGCTACATATACTTTATCGCCCAGTGGCTGTTATGCTACAGCGCCGGTAACGGTTAACCCATTACCTGCGGCGATCAGTGGCCCAACGAGTGTATGTACGGGATCAACCATTAGTTTATCTGACGCTACAAGCGGCGGTACATGGAGTAGTAATAATACGGCACAAGCAACAGTTTCCACCGGCGGTATAGTAACCGGCGAAGGTAGCATAACCAGTAATCCTACTATAACTTATACCATATCTACAGGTTGCATCGTTACCTCTTCAATTACTGTCAATACATGGAGGAACGCTCACTGTTTGCCAGGGATCCACAACTTCTTTATCCGATGCCTCAAGCGCAGGAGCCTGGTCGAGCGCTAATCCGTCCGCGGCAACTGTGGGTGCGGCAACAGGTGTAGTATCGGGCGTATCCGGGTTTGGCACATCGCTGATCACTTTAACATTGCCAACGGGTTGTTCTACAGCTGTAACAGTTACCGTCAATCCATTGCCGGGAGCTATTTCAGGGTTGTCAACAGTTTGTGCCGGGCAAACAATCAGTTTAACTGACGCTACGACGGGTGGCACATGGAGCAGTGGTAATATAGCACAGGCTACCGTAGGGGCAACCACGGGCATAGTAACCGGTGTGGCCACAGGTACTCCTGCTATTTCTTATATATTAAGTACCGGATGCAGCGCTACGGGTTTAGTAACCGTTAACCAGGCTCCTGCGTCTATTTCAGGTACGGCACTGGTCTGTACGGGATTGACAACTGCATTAACCGACGCCACAAGCGGCGGTGCCTGGAGCAGCAGCAATACGTTGCTGGCAACCGTCGGCTCAACGGGCATTGTAACCGGAGTAGCTGCGGGTTTCCCCAATATTACTTATAGTATCGGCGCATGCTCCTCAATTGTCCAGGTAACTGTAAATACGCCTCCAGTTGCCATTGGCGGAGGTTCACTTATCATATGCGGCGGCGCTACAACCTCTTTAACTGATGCAACAACAGGTGGTACGTGGAGCAGCGGCAACCCGTCTGTTGCCACGGTAGGAACTACCGGTATTGTTACCGGTGCTTCAGGCGGGACATCCAGCATTGCTTACACGATAGGTGGCTGTTCGGTAAGCGTTATTGTAACAGTTAATCCGTCGCCGTCCGCTATATCAGGTGTTTCCGGAGTCTGTGTTGGCTCAACAATGGTATTGACAGATGGCACTACTGGCGGAACGTGGACAAGCGGTACTCCGTCGGTGGCAACCATAGTCACAGCAACCGGCGTTATTACCGGAGTTGCTCCGGGTACTACTACAATAACATATGCGTTACCAACTGGCTGTAGTGCAACTGCAGTTATTCCGGTTAATACCGCACCTTTGGGAATTGCAGGTACGGCAAGTGTGTGCACCGGATTGACAACTTTATTAACCGATATCACGACCGGCGGCGCTTGGAGTAGCAGCAATACGACCCTGGCGACCGTTACTGCGTCGGGGGTTGTAACCGGTGTAGCTGCGGGCCTTCCTAATATTACCTATTCCATAGGAAGCTGCATATCGATTGTTCAATTGACAGTAAATACGTCGCCCGCGCCAATAACCGGGACAATGTCTGTATGCGCAGGCTTCACAACTTTATTGAGTGACGCTACAACAGGTGGTACCTGGACCAGCGGCAATACCTCTTTCGCTACAATTAACTCAACTACCGGTGTTGTAACAGGTGTTTCGGGTCCTACTAACGTGAGTATCGTTTATTCTGTAGCAAATGGATGTTCGGCAAATGCAATAATAACGGTTAACCCTACACCGGTTTCTATTGGTGGAGCCTCATTCGCGGTTTGCGCCGGTTCTACAATTTCGTTAACTGATGCTACAACAGGCGGTGCCTGGAGCAGCAGCATTACGTCTGTTGCCACTGTTGGAACTACCGGTGTTGTAACTGGTGTTGCGGGTGGGACGTCCAGCATTATTTATGCATTAGGTGGCTGTTCGGCAAACGTTATTGTGACGGTTAATCCCACACCTTCCGCAATATCCGGCGTTTCCGGTGTTTGTGTTGGCTCAACAATGACTTTAACAGATGGCAGTACCGGTGGAACATGGGCAAGCAATACTCCTTCAGTGGCTACCATAGGAAGCGCAACCGGAGTTATTGGCGGGGTTGCTCCCGGTGTTACTACAATAACCTATGCTTTATCAACCGGATGTAACGTAACAGCTGTTGTTCCGGTTAATACGCAGCCGGTGGCGATTGCTGGTACTGCAAGTATATGTACAGGATTAACAACGGCATTAACCGATCTCACAAGCGGCGGTGTATGGAGCAGCAGCAATACCACTCTGGCAACAGTTAATAGTGCGTCAGGTGTTGTAACAGGTGTAGCTTCCGGACTTCCTAATATTACATACTCAATAGGAAGCTGTACCTCTATTGTTCAGTTAACCGTCAATACGTCGCCGGGCGCAATCACCGGAACGATGTCTGTATGCACAGGGCTGACAACTTCGTTAAGTGATGGTACAACCGGTGGCACCTGGACGAGCAGCAATACTTTGTTCGCAACCGTTAATTCAACTACAGGCGTTGTAACAGGTGTTGCAGGCCCAAATACGGTAAATATTATTTATTCTATAGCAAATGGATGTTCTGCAAATGCAATAGTAACTGTTAACCCAACTCCAGTGAGTATTGGTGGAAGCCCCCTTGCGGTTTGCGCGGGCTTTACAACTTCTTTGACCGACGCTACTACAGGCGGCGTCTGGAGCAGCACAATTACATCTGTTGCCACTGTTGGAACGACGGGTATAGTAACGGGTGTTACCGGTGGCACATCCAGTATTGTTTATGCAATTGGCGGCTGTTCGGCGAGTGCTGTTGTAACGGTTAACCCATTACCTGCCGCTATATCCAGTCTTTCCGGTATTTGCATTGGCTCATCGATAACCTTGAGAGATGGTAGCACCGGAGGAACCTGGGCAAGTGGGGCTCTTGGTGTTGCTACCGTAGTTGCTGCTACCGGCGTTGTTACCGGAGTTAACCCAGGTACGTCAACGATAACCTATGCTTTACCAACCGGCTGCACTACAACAGCTGTTGTTACGGTAAATACCCAACCTGTGGCAATTGCTGGAACTGCAAGTGTGTGCACAGGATTAACGACAGCATTAACCGATGCCACAAGCGGCGGCGTATGGAGCAGCAGCAATACAGCGTTGGCAACAGTTAGCGCTACAGGAGTTGTAACCGGTGTAGCTGCAGGCCTTCCTAATATTACCTATAGTATAGGAAGCTGCATCTCAACTACACAGGTAACTGTAAATACATCACCGGGGGCAATAACCGGGACGATGATAGTATGTACCGGGGCAACAATAACGTTAGGCGACACTACAGCCGGCGGTACATGGACCAGCGGTAATACATCTATCGCGACTGTTACTTCAACAACGGGTGTGGTAACAGGAGTTTCAGGCATAAATACAGTAAGTATTTATTATTCAGTAGCAAATGGATGTTCGTCAAATGCAATCGTAACGGTTAACCCCTTACCTGTGGCTATAGGCGGAAGCCCGCTGGCAATTTGTGTTGGTGTTACAACTTCTTTAACCGATGCTACAACAGGCGGAGCCTGGAGCACTACTGACAGTGTAGTTGCTACAGTAGGGGCTACTGGTATCGTTACCGGTGTTGCTGCTGGGACTTCCAGTATTGTTTATGCATTTCATACAGGCTGTTCGGCAAGCGTTGTCGTAACAGTTAACCCCGTACCTTCATCTATAACTGGTGTTTCTGGTATCTGTGTAGGATCAACAATAACATTGGGTGATGCTACAACCGGTGGCACATGGACTAGCAGCAATACGTCTATTGCCACTGTTACTCCAACTACCGGCATTGTAACAGGTGTTTCGAGCCCAAATACAGTAAGTATAATTTATTCTTTAGCAACTGGCTGTTCTGCAAGCGCAATAGTGACTGTTGTCTCTACTCCGGTAGCAATAGGCGGTAGCTCCTTTGTAGTCTGCATGAGTTCGACAACTTCTCTAACCGATGCTACAACCGGCGGAATATGGACAAGCAGCACTACGTCAGTTGCTACCGTAGGAACAACCGGTGTTGTGACGGGTGTTGCAAGCGGGACATCCAGTATTGTTTATGCAATAGGATCCGGTTGTTCAGCAAGCGTTGTTGTGACCGTAACCCCGATACCGAATATTAGTAACTTTACTTCACCAACCGCTACTTCCGAATGTTTGGGAGGGGGTTCAGTGGTAACTATCAATTCCACTTCACTAGGTACAGGTACATTTAATGTGAATTATACTCTTACCGGTGCGAATCCCGGCTCCGGGTCTGCCACGATGATTATGGGGTTAAGCAGTGGTACGTTTACTATACCGGCAAGCGCTCTTACAACTGCGGGGGTAACTAACATAACGATTAACTCAATATCAACGACGACTGGTTGTACCAGTTTCCCGGCGAGTAGCAATACTACATCAACAACAACATTCCCGCTTCCTACGGTTTATACGGTTTCTGTTTCCGGTACGGGCGGATACTGTGCAGGTGGCACAGGCGTTCATGTTTTATTGTCAGGGTCTAATTTTGGCATCAACTACCAATTATATTATGCGGGAGCCGTCGTGGCTACCATGTCTGGTAACGGTTCCCCACTTGATTTTGGACTGGAAACTGCTGTAGGAAGTTATACTGTAGTAGCAGCAAATGCAACGACAACCTGCACCGTTTCTATGAGCGGCAGCGCGGTAGTATTTATTAACCCATTGCCTGTAGCTTATACCGTTACGGGCGGCGGCGGCTATTGTAGTGGAGGAAGTGGTGTTGCCATTGGTTTAAGTTCGTCGCTCACCGGCATTAGTTATCAATTATATAATGGCTCTACTGCTGTTGGCAGTCCTGTTGCAGGATCGACCGGTAGCCCGATCACGTTTGGTTTACAAACTGCAGCTGGTACTTATACCGTTGTTGCCGATAGCACCGCTACAGGGTGCACTGCCACCATGTCCGGCAGCGCGACAGTGGTAATTAACACACCGCCTTCAACTCCAATCACCGGAGTTACCAGTGTTTGTGTCGGCCTTACCTCTGTCTTGGCTGATGCTACAACAGGTGGGGTATGGAGCAGCAGCAGTACTTCATTTGCTACCATAGGCTCGGCCACAGGTATTGTAAATGGTGTCACGACGGGTACGTCTTCTATTACTTATTCTCTGCCGACAGGTTGTTCTTTAAATACTCAAGTTACTGTTAACCCCGCACCCGCTACCATCACTGGTAGCTCGATTGTTTGTGCCGGCTCAACCACCACATTAACTGATGGCACAACAGGTGGTACCTGGAGCAGCAGCAGCGCCGCAATTGCCAGTATCGGAAGCTCTTCAGGGTTGGTGACAGGCGGAAGTGGCGGTTCTACAATTATTACTTATACTGCTCCGGGAGGATGTTCCATCACATTCCCGCTTACCGTTAATCCTTTACCGTCTGCAATTAGTGGAGTTACCTCGGTTTGTGTTGGGTCAACAATAGGCTTGAGCGATGCGGGCGGCGGTACGTGGACCAGCGGCAATGGCTCGGTTGCAACAGTTGGTTCGTCTTCAGGGGTTGTTGGAGGAGTAGGTTCCGGTACCGCTTCCATCGTTTATGCATTACCTACCGGATGTAGTATTTCAGCAATAGTGACTGTTAATCCGGTACCTGCGGTTATTACCACTACAGGCACGGCCAGTGTTTGCGTAGGATTAGCTATCTCCCTGGTTGATGCAACGACAGGCGGTACGTGGGCAAGTAGTAATACACTTCTTGCGACTGTATCTGGCACCGGCATTGTTACTGGTGTTTCTAATGGCGTACCAGTTATTACCTATACGCTACCTACCGGCTGCGTATCTATATTGCCCGTTACGGTTAACCCGTTACCATCTCCGCTAACGGCCGGTACTGTGTGCACCGGATCAACTATCGGATTAAGTGACGCTGGTGGCGGAGCATGGAGCAGCAGTAATGGTTCTGTTGCTTCGGTAGGTTCATCTTCAGGTGTTGTTGGCGGTATTACTCCAGGAACATCATTAATTACTTATACTTTAGCTACAGGCTGCGTAGCCAGTGCAGTCTTTACTGTTAACCAGACGCCTTTATCTATTTCAGGTACGGCAACAGTGTGTACGGGTTTAACTACCGCTTTGGCTGACGGCACAACCGGGGGCACATGGAGTAGCAGCAATAATACGGAAGCTACTGTGATTAGTACCGGAGTTAGTTCCGCTACAGTTTTCGGTTTAACCGGAGGTACCCCGACCATTAGCTACATAATGCCGACGGGCTGTTTTGTTACTTATATAGTTACTGTTAATGCCAATCCTTCATCAATTACAGGGCCGTCCACTGTTTGTACCGGCACCACAATTGGTTTGAGCGATGGCGGCGGCGGTACCTGGAGCAGCAGTAATGGCTCTGCGGCTACTGTTACGTCTTCGACAGGTGTAGTGAGTGGTGTTGCTGTAGGTACAACAAATATTACTTATACTTTGGCAACTGGTTGCCTTATTACTTCTACCGTTACCGTAAATCAAACACCTGTTGCTATCTCTATGTTGCCGGTTTGTATAGGTGGAAATGCAACGTTAACAGACGGCACTACAGGTGGTACCTGGAGCAGCAGTAATGTTGCGGAAGCCACAGTTGGTTTTTCAACCGGTGTTGCAGGTGGTGTTAGTGCAGGAAATCCTACCATTACTTATATGATGCCTGGTACAGGCTGTTATACTACTGGTATTGAAACAGTAAATCCTTTGCCATCAGCTATAAGCGGTCCATTAAATGTTTGTACAGGATTTACAATAGCGCTCACCGATGCGGGCGGCGGTACGTGGAGCAGCAGCAATATTGCTGCCGCTACAGTGGGAACATCAACGGGCATAGTTAGCGGTGTCGCACCAGGCACTACTACAATTACTTATACTCTGCCAACGGGATGTACCATATCAACAGTTATTACTGATAATCCGCAACCAGCGGCTATCAGTGGCATAGCAAGTGTTTGTATCGGATTTACGTCTGCTTTAACAGATGCTACCACTGGTGGCACGTGGGCCAGCAGTAATTTAACCCTTGCCACAGTAGGCAGTGTTACCGGGATTGTTTCCGGACTTGTAGCCGGTAACCCGGTTATCAGTTATACTTTACCAACTGGTTGCTTCGTAACAAATATTGAAACAGTCAACTCATTACCTTCAGCTATTTCCGGAGTTTCCGGTATCTGCGTTGGCTCAACAATAACGTTGACCGATGGCGGCGGCGGAACATGGACAAGTGGTACTCTTGCAGTGGCCACTGTTGTTACTGCGACAGGCGTTGTTACCGGTGTGAATCCTGGGACTTCAACAATAACATATACCTTACCAACAGGCTGTACTGCATCAGCTGTAGTAACAGTAAATACACAACCTGTAGGAATCGCAGGTACAGCGACGGTATGTACGGGCTTAACAACTGCCTTAACCGACGCCACAAGCGGCGGTGCATGGAGCAGCAGCAATACGGCCCAGGCTACAGTTACTGCATCAGGCGTGGTAACCGGAGTAACTGCGGGTCTGCCCAATATAACCTATACTATAGGAAGCTGTTTCTCAATTGTACAGGTAACGGTAAATACGTCGCCTACTCCTATAACCGGACCTTTAGCGGTATGTGTAGGGTTGTCAACTGCATTAGGTGATGCCACAACGGGTGGTACCTGGACTAGCAGCAATACATCTTTTGCTACAATTAACTCAACTACCGGTGTGGTTACAGGTGTGGCGGGTCTAAACACGGTAGTCATTGTTTATTCTTTGCCCAATGCATGTTCGGTAAGTGCCGTAGTTACAGTTAACCCTGTTCCGGCAGCGATCGGCGGCGGGCCACTCACTGTATGTGCCGGGTCAACAACTTCTTTAACTGACGCTATTTCCGGTGGCACCTGGAGCAGCAGCACTACATCGGTTGCCATTGTAGGAACTACAGGTGTTGTTACCGGAGTGGCCAGTGGTACAGCTACCATTTCTTATACATTTGGTACAGGCTGTTCAACTAGCCTTGTTGTAACTGTTAATCCGACGCCGAATATCACTTCATTCACTTCACCCACGGCTACTACAGTTTGTTCCGGTGGAGGTTCTACTGTTACTGTAAATTCCACTTCTTTGGGTACCGGCACTTATACAGTGAATTATACGCTGTCCGGCGCGAATGTTGGAACGAGCACGGCCACATTAACGATGGGCCCAAGCAACGGTACTTTCTTCATCCCGGGCGCTTCCCTTTCTGCTATTGGTGTAACGAATATTGCTATTAACTCAATAACAAATTCATCTGGTTGTGTTAGCAACCTGACAAGCAGTAATACTACTACGACAACTACCAACCCGCTTCCTACAGTATATACTGTGACCGCATCAGGCGGGGGCGGGTATTGTGCTGGTGGAATTGGAGTTCACATTTACTTGTCGGGTTCTCTCTTTGGCATAAATTACCAGTTATATAATGGAGCAACCCCCGTGGGCGGCCCGCTTGCTGGTACTACTTCCGGTCTTGATTTCGGCCTGCAGACTGCAACGGGGACATATTCAGTAATTGCCACTAATACAACAACCGGTTGCCAGAATACTATGTCAGGCACTCCTGTAGTGTTTATTAATCCGTTACCTACTGTTAATAATGTAACAGGCGGCGGCGGGTATTGCTTCGGTGGAACAGGCGTTCCTGTAGGTTTAAACGGATCAAATGCCATTTATACTTATCAATTATATAATGGAGCATCTACTGTCGGCGGGCCAGTTTCAGGTACAGGCGGTGCATTTAATTTCGGCCTGGAAACTGCGGCAGGTACTTATACCGTTGTAGCTACTAATCCTGCAACCGGTTGTACCAGCAACATGTCTGGAAGTGCGACGGTAGTAATTAATCCGTTGCCATCTGCTATTTCCGGTACCACTTTTGCTTGCCCCGGTTCCACTACTACTTTAAGTGATGCTCCATCTGGAGGCACCTGGAGCAGCAGTAATACCGCGGTGGCCACTGTAGGGTCCGGCACAGGAACTGTTACGGGTGTAACTTCAGGCACTACAACTATTACATATACTTTGCCGACAGGCTGCACTGCGACAGCGGCTGTTGTTGTTAATCCATCTCCTTCTGCTATTACCGGAGCTTCAAACGTTTGCACCGGTTTAACTACCACTCTTGCTGACGGCGGCGGCGGTACATGGAGCAGCAGTAATACACTTGTTGCGAATATTAATCTTACTTCAGGACTTGTTTCTGGTATTGCGCCAGGCAATGTAACTATTACCTATACCTTAAGTACGGGTTGTACCGCCACGCTTTCATTTACCGTCAACCAGACCCCGGCTGCCATCAGCGGAACCGCTACTGTTTGTACGGGGTTGGCGACTGCCTTGACTGATGCGTATACGGGTGGTACCTGGAGCAGCAGCGCCACAGGCACTGCAACAGTAAATGCCAGTACCGGCGTAGTAACCGGCGTTGCAACTGGTACGGCTACTGTAACCTATACATTACCCGGAGGCTGCACAGCTATGACCGTTATAACTGTTAATCCTTCTCCTGCGATTGTCACTGGTGCAAACAGTATTTGTACAGGTGTTCCGGTTCCGTTAAACGACGCAACAAGCGGTGGTACATGGACAAGCAGCAATCCTGGTGAGGCTACTGTAAACGCATCAACTGGTTTTGTAACCGGTGTTGCAGCTGGTATTCCTACTATTACCTATATATTACCTGCCGGATGTTTTGCGCTGTATCCGGTAACAGTAAATACTTCGCCTGCGCCTATCACCGGCATCAACAACGTTTGCACCGGTCTGACGACAACATTGGCGGACGTAACTACCGGCGGTACATGGAGCAGTAGCAGCACATCGCTTGCTACCGTGGGTGCCGCTACAGGTATTGCCGGCGGTGTTTCAGCCGGTACGCCTTCTATTACGTATTCGTTGCCCACTGGTTGTACCGCGATCATTCCGTTGACTGTTAATCCTTCCCCCGCTTCTATAAGTGGTGTGGTTAATGTTTGCGTAGGTTCGACTATAACATTAAGTGATGCTACCTCCGGCGGTTCGTGGAGCAGTAGCAGCACTTCACTGGCAACTGTAGTTTCCCTTACCGGTGTTGTAACGGGAGTAGCTGCTGGCAATCCACTTATTACTTATACATTACCAGCCGGTTGTATTGCTACGTTAGCTATATCAGTTAATACAACCCCAGGATCAATCTCCGGCCCAAATACAATCTGTGTAGGGCAAGCGTTAGCGTTAACTGACGCTCCCCTTGGCGGTGTTTGGACCAGCAGCAATACTGCTGTTGCTTCTGTAGGGTCAGTTACCGGTATAGTTACGGGTGGTACCTCTCTTAGTACAGCGACGATCACTTATACGTTAAATCCAGGTGCGTGTACTGCAACTTTTGTAATGACGACAAATCCAAACCCGGCAGCGATTACAGGTACTGCCAGTGTTTGCGTTGGGAATACGACAACTTTGAATGATGCAACTTCAGGCGGTGTTTGGAGTAGCAGCAATACAGTGCTGGCAACTTTATCGGCTAATATAGTGACCGGAGCTGCCGCTGGTTTGCCAGTTATCAGTTATACGTTGCCCACCGGTTGCAGTTCTGTAGTTACTGTGACAGTTAATTCTCTGCCATCGGCTATTTCGGGCGCATCCAGTGTTTGTACCGGTGCCACAACTACGTTAACTGATGGTACCACAGGTGGTACCTGGAGCAGCAGCACTGGATCCGTAGCTACAGTGGTTACCGCAACTGGTGTTGTTTCTGGCGTATCAGTCGGAACAACAGTTATCACTTACACGGTATCTCCTGGAAGTTGTATTGTTACATCTATCATAACAGTTAACCAAACACCAGCGGCTATAGTTGGTAGCAACAGCATTTGTGTTGGGCTCACCAGCGCGTTAACCGACCCATTAGGTGGTGGTACATGGAGTAGCAGTAATAATTTACTGGCAACAGTAAGTTCAACAGGTTCTGCTTCCGGTACTGTTACGGGTGTTGCGGCAGGCACGCCTGTTATTTCGTATACATTACCGGCGGGGTGTTCTGCTCTTTTCCCTGTTACCGTCAATCCTACTCCTCTGCCTATTACTGGTATTGCTAGCGTCTGCACAGGGTCGACAACAGCTTTATCTGATCCGACCATTGGTGGTGGTACATGGAGCAGCAGTAGCACATCTAACGCCACTGTTGGTGCCACTACCGGTATTGTTACCGGAGTTGCTGCAGGTACGCCGAATATTACTTATACCCTGCCTGCAGGTTGCAGTGCCATCGTTCAAGTAACTGTTAATCAATCGCCTGCACCTATCACGGGTACAATGAACGTTTGTGCTAGTGGTGCTACTACAACTTTGGCAGATGCAACAACAGGAGGGATATGGAGCAGTGGTAATACTGCCCTGGCTACTGTTGGTTCTACAGGAGTGGTTACAGGTATTAGCGCAGGTTCGCTTACTATTACCTATGCGTTGGCTACTGGATGTAATGCAGTTACTGCATTAATTGTTAATCCGCTCCCGTCTGCAATAACGGGTGCTAATAACCTTTGTGTTGGGCTCACTACCGTGCTGAGTTCCGGTCCTTCCGGTGGCTTGTGGACTAGCAGCAATTCTTCTGTTGCGGCAGTACTTTCAGGTTCCGGAATAGTTTCAGGGGCAGGCGGCGGAACGGCGATTATCACTTATAATTTACCTGCAACAGGCTGTTATGTCACTTATCCCTTTACGGTCAATGCGTTACCGGCTGCGTTTTCTGTAGTTGGTGGAGGCGCGTATTGTGTCGGCGGTACAGGTTTAAATGTGAGCCTAAGCGGGTCTGTAACCGGTATCAGTTATCAGTTGCTTAATGGTGGTGCCGCTGTTGGTTCTCCATTAGCCGGTACTGGTTCGGCGCTTAATTTCGGATCTCAGACAGCTTCGGGAACCTATACCGTGGTGGCTACTAATACCGTTACCGGCTGCGTTAATCCAATGACTGGCTTTGCAATTATCATTATTAGCCCGTTACCGAACCAATACAATATTACCGGAGGTGGCAACTATTGTGTTGGTGGCTCAGGCGTTCCTGTTGGTTTAAATGGTTCTGATACCGGAGTTAACTATCGCTTATTTAATAGTGGCGGAGTCGCGGTTGGTCCGGTTGTGTCCGGTACAGGCAGTGCTATACCCTTTGGTCTTATTACACCTACCGGCACTTATACTGTCATTGCTACCAATCGGATTACAGGGTGCATGCAAACCATGTTCGGCGTGGCTGTCATTACTACTTCTCCTCCACCAACAGTGTTTACCGTTACCGGCGGCGGTGGCTATTGCACAGGTGGTACAGGTGTTACCATTGGCCTTAGCGGTTCTCAAACCGGTGTAAATTATCAATTGTTAAATAGTGGCTCTCCACTAGGCGGCACCGTGCCTGGAACAGGTAGCGCGTTAAGTTTCCCTGGTATTACTGCTACAGGGCCAACATTTACGATATCAGCTTCTTCAGTTCCGGCAGGCTGCACCAGCACAATGACTGGTTCTGTTTCTGTTACCGTTAACCCTTTGCCTTCTCCTTTCACAGTTACCAGCTCTGCAACGAGTTACTGTGCGGGTGGCTCGGGCGTTACTTTGGGCCTTTCAGGTTCTACATCCACTTATTCCTACCAGTTGTTTAGCGGTTCTACAGCTATTGGTAGTCCGTTTATCGGCACAGGGTCATCATTTAATTTCGGCCTGGAAACAATTGCTGGAATACCTTATACGGTAGTGGCAACTAATCCGGTTACTGCTTGCACGGTGAATATGACCGGCAGCATCACAGTTACCATTAATCCGCTCCCTGCGACGTTCAGTGTAACAGGTGGCGGTGGATATTGCTCAGGTAGCCCAGGTTTGCCAATTGGATTGTCTGGTTCGGCTATTGGTACTACCTACTCGCTATTCCTTAGCGGTACTGTACTTCCTGTTTCAACCTTCGCCGGTACTGGTGCTGCTTTTAATTTCACTCCCGTTAGAACAGCTGCAGGTTCTTATACCGTGGTTGCTACAACTTCTGTTGGAAGTTGTACCGCCAGCATGGCCGGAAGCGAAATAATTACTATTAATTCATTGCCTAATGCATATACAGTTACGGGCGGAGGCGCTTATTGCGCAGGTGGTACCGGTTTGCCCGTTGGCCTTGCAACATCTGATATTGGGATGAGTTACCAGTTATACCAGGCGGGTACGCCTGTAGGGCTTCCTGTTATAGGTACTGGCTCGGCAATTAGCTTCGGTTCGCAAACCGTTGCTGCTGCCTACACAGTGGTAGCTACCAACCCCTCTACTTTGTGTACTGCCCCTATGACGGGTAGTGTTACAATTACCATTAGCCCTCTCCCGACCAGCACTTACGCGGTTACCGGTGGTGGCGCTTATTGCACCGGCGGTACGGGTGTTGCTATTGGCTTAGCTAACTCAAGTACTACCGCCTCTTACCAGTTATTTAATGGCGCGACAGCAGTGGGCCTGCCTTTAATTGGCACGGGCTCATCAATCAGTTTTGGGTCGTCATTCACCGCAGTCGGGACGTATACCGTTCTGGCTACGAATACTACGACTGCATGCAGCGTCAATATGTTGGCCAGCGTTACGGTTACTACAACTACTCCTCCTGCTGCATTTGGGGTAACGGGTGGTGGTAGTTATTGCGCCGGAACAACCGGTGTTAATGTTGGCCTGAGCGGTTCTGTATCAGGAATTACTTACCAATTGTACTTGGGTGGCGCAACAGTTGGCAGTGCTTTACCGGGTACGGGTTCGGCCCTTAATTTCGGTCCGCAAACAGATGCCGGTTCATATACAGTGGTGGCCCAAAGTACTCTGGCTTGTACCACTACTATGACCGGAACGGCAACGGTTTCAATTAATCCGTTACCCGTATCAACATACAGTGTGACTGGTGGGGGCGAATATTGCGCCGGTGGTACCGGTGTTCTTGTTGGCCTCAGCGGTTCTCAGTCCGGAGTGAGTTACCAGTTATATAATGGAACTGCTATCGCAGGTTCACCTGTTATTGGTACTGGCTCTGCTATCAGTTTTGGTTTACATACGTCTAACGGTGTACGCACGGCGGTTGCTACTATTCCTGCAACAGGTTGCACGAGTACAATGACGGGTAGTGTTACGGTAACTATTAATCCGCTTCCAACTGTTTATGCTATGACCATGACAGGTACCGGTAGCTATTGTCCCGGCGGTTCAGGCGTTTTGCTTGGTCTGACTGGTTCTGATCCCGGTGTTACTTACCATTTGTTCCTTGGTACTGTAGAAGTTGGTACTGGCGTGGCAGGTACAGGTGCAACGGTAAGCTTCGGTTTGCAAACAGGCATTGGCACCTATACAGCGGTTGCAACTAACACAACCACAACTTGTACCAGCAATATGGCGGGTACCGAAACTATATCCTTGAGTCCTCTACCCACCGCATTTACTGTTACTGGTGGTGGCAGCTATTGTTCAGGTGGTGCGGGTGTTAATATAGGGCTTAGCGGATCGGTAACCGGGAACAATTACCAGCTATATAACGGTGTTGCCACAGTTGGCGGCCCGGTTGCTGGCACTGGTGGTTCCTTAAGCTTTGGTTTACATGCCGCTGCGGGTACTTATACGGTGATCGCAACCGGTACAGTAACCGCCTGCAGCGCTACTATGACCGGCAGTGCTTCCGTGACAGTTAGTCCGCTTCCCGTTGTTTATTCAGTTACAGGTGGTGGCAGTTATTGTTCAGGTGGCGCAGGTGTTAGCATTGGTATGGCAACTACTGATACGGGTATTCATTACCAGTTGATGAGGGGTGCTACCGTTGTTGGTTCCCCTGTTGCAGGTACCGGCAGTGCTATTTCATTCGGTTTACAAACAGTTGCTGGCAGCTACACGGTTGTGGCTACTAATTCAACTACGACTTGCAATACTAACATGGCAGGTACCGCAACAATCTCGATCAATCCGCTGCCTGCGGCATACATAGTTGGTGGCGGCGGCAGTTACTGTTCGGGTGGTTCAGGAGTTCACGTTACACTTGCCGGTTCTGATGTAGGTATCAGCTACCAGTTATATCATGGGTCGGATACTATTGGCACATCTGTGGCTGGCACTGGCCTTCCGTTTGATTTCGGCTTGGAAACTGCTGCGGGCACGTATACGGCCATTGCTACAAATTCAGCAACTGGCTGTGTAAGCACTATGTCCGACAGCGCCCTGGTTATTGTCAATTCGTTGCCTGTTGTTCATACAGTAACAGGCGGTGGGAGCTATTGCTCCGGAAGTACCGGTGTTGTTGTTGGCCTCAGTGTTTCCGATACAGGGGTTCATTACCAGTTGTACCTCGGCGTTTCACCGGTTGGAAGCACTGTATCTGGAACGGGATCAGCAGTTAGTTTCGGTTTGCAGACTGTTGCTGGTGTCTACACAGTAAAAGCAACAAACGCCGGCACGGGATGTGTGAATAACATGGGCGGCACTGCAACCATATCTATCAGTCCGCTTCCTACGCTATATGACGTTACCAGTGGTGGCGCCTATTGTGCAGGTGGCACCGGAGTTAATGTTGGTTTAACATCATCAGACCTTGGTAGGCACTACCAGTTATATCGCGGTACTACAGCTGTTGGTTCGTCTACTGCGGGAGTTGGTGGCCCTATTGACTTTGGCTTGCAGACAATAGCAGGTACATATAAAGTTGTCGCTTCAAACGACACTACCGGCTGTAGCGATACCATGACCGGAAGTGCCATAGTAACAATCAATCCTTTGCCTACGGCTTATACAGTTACAAGCAGTGCGTCCAGCTATTGTGCCGGCGCGCTTGGGGTTGATATTTCTTTAAGCGGCTCAAGCACAGGTGTTACTTACCAGTTATACAATAGCGGTGTAGCGGTAGGTGTGCCGGTTGCCGGTACAGGCGCGGCGCTCGACTTTGGCCTGCAGCCGGCTGGCACTTACACAGTGGTTGCGGTAAATACAACCACTTCGTGTACCAATACTATGTCAGGTAGCATTACCATAATTATGAATGCGCTTCCCGCTATCGAAGATGTAACTGGCGGCGGAGGCTATTGTGCTGGAACTACTGGTGTGCATATTTATCTTGATGGTTCGGAAACCGGTGTTGCTTATCAGTTATACGACGGGGCAACGGCCGTAACCGGCGCGGTTATGCCAGGTACAGGTGATGGGCTTGATTTTGGCCTGTTCACTACGGTTGGCACCTACACGATCGTGGCAATTAACGATGCGACCGGTTGTACGGCCACCATGGCCAGCAGCGCTACGGTAGTTATTAATCCATTACCAACGGCATACATCGTTGCGGGTGGTGGTAGTTATTGCGCATCGGGTGCCGGTGTTAACGTTGGCCTCAGTGGATCTGATCCTGGCGTTAGTTACCAGCTATATAAGGGAGGTTTACCTGTTGGGTCTCCTGTAATTGGGTTAGGTTCCGGTATAGATTTTGGCGCGCAGACTGCTGCTGGCACCTATACTGTCGTGGCAACGAATCCGGCAACTGGATGTGTAAATACTATGTCGGGCATTGCTACAATATCCATCATACCACTGCCTGCAACCTTTACTGTTATCGGCGGTGGCAACTACTGCACCGGTGGCTCAGGTGTGCATGTGGGTATCAGCGGGTCTGATACAGGTGTAAGTTACCAGTTGAAATATGGTGGTGTGGCCTTGGGTAGCCCATCTTTAGGAACAGGTAGCCCGCTTGACTTTGGTTTGCAGACCAGTGCAGGTACTTACACTGTAGTAGCTACTAATATGTCTACCGGCTGCTCAAGTACAATGATCGGCACTGCTGTTGTTACCATCAGCTCGTTACCCGCTATTTATGTAGTGACAGGTGGTGGTAGCTATTGCGCGAGCGGCGCCGGTATACATGTCGGTCTTGATACCTCTGTTGTTGGCATCAACTACCAGTTATATAATGGTTCTGTTGCCATAGGCAGCCCTGTTGCGGGTACTGGTATGGGAGCTTTGGATTTTGGCTTGCATCCTGCTGGCACATATACGGTTGTAGCGATAAATGCTGCTACTGGTTGCACCAGTGTTATGAGTGGCACAGCTATCATTACCATTACACCTTCTGTTACGCCTTCTGTTAGTATTTCAACAGGGGTGGGGGATACGGTTTGTGCCGGTTCGCTCACTACGTTTAGTGCACTTATCGTTAATGGAGGGCCAAGCCCAACTTATCAGTGGTATGTTAACGGCACACTGGAAGCTACAAGTGCTTCATACAGCTATGTGCCGACTGATGGTAATGTAGTAAGCGTTAGTATCACCAGCGATGCTGTTTGCCCGTCTCCGGCTATCGTTAGCAATTCAGTTTCTATGACGGTAAGGGCGTTGGTAAGTCCGTCAATAAGTGTCACCGCATCGCCCGGCGATACTGTTTGCCAGGGCACAGCAGTTACATTTGTGGCCACACCTGTATTCGGTGGCTCAACCCCAATATACTCATGGCTGCAAAATGGTGTTCCTGTATCGTCTGCTGAATCATATACATACGTACCCGCAAACGGTGACGTGGTATTCTGTACTTTAACCAGCAGTTACCTCTGTCATGTTCCCGGTCTGGCTATCAGCAATAATATTGACATGGTTGTTGAATCCAATGCTGCTCCCGTGGTTAGCATTTCTATCAGCTCAGGGACAACCATTGATGGTGTTGTGTACAATGATACCCTCGTAGCGGTAGTCGCTAATCCTGGCCTTGACCCAATGTATCAGTGGTCTGTAAACGGCGTAAATGTACCGGGTGCTATATCGTCAACATTCTACAGCTATACGCTTAATGCCAACGATATTGTTACATGTACGGTAACTAATACCAGTATCTGCGGAACATTGACAGGCACTCATTCCGTAGTGGTGATACCGACACCCGGCAATGTAGGAGTTAAATCGGTCGTTGCCGCAGGTAATAACATTACCCTGGTACCTAACCCGAATAATGGATACTTCACAGTGAAGGGCACGTTAAGCACCACGGTTGACGAAGAACTGACCATGGAAGTGACAGACATGCTCGGCCAGGTTATCTACAATGCTAAGGTGATGGTGCATGGTGGCGTCATAAATGAAAAAATACAACTTGATCATTCTGTTGCCAACGGCATGTACATACTCAACCTCAGCTCAGCAACTGACAATAGGGTATTCCATGTAGTGATTGAGCAATAGTAGGATTCAGGAAATAATGTGTGTAAAACGGGAGGCTCTGCTTCCCGTTTTTTTACGTTTATGTTGCTAATATATGGCTCTCTTGAACAACTATTTTTACATTAATTATTAATATTTTTGCGTAAATGTCATGAATATTGTTGTAGGTGCAGTAATAATGAAATTGGTTTCCCCTGCTAACCGGCGGAAAGGGGTTGGTTTCATACATGTAATTGCATTTGCACTGTTGATAAGCAATACACTGCGGGCGCAATTGATCCCCGTGAAGAGTTATGGCATCAAAGATGGCCTGGTCGATAACAATGTCCAGGCGGTAATCAGGGACAATAGGGGGTTGTTGTGGGTGGGAACAGACGTGGGCGTTTATTGGTTTGACGGCAAACGATTTTATAGGCCTGAAATAAAAACGAACATAACTCAGCTTTACGTAAATGGCTTCTATAAAGACGACATCAACGATATATGGGTATTGACTTATTTCAATGGAATATACCGGTACCATAATGGCAGATTTACAAACTATCTGCTCGACACACTATCAAAAGACGCCATAAAAAATACTATATCAGGCATGGTGCAGCTTGACAGCAACGAATATCTTGTTGAGAGCCAGCAGGGCATTTATATGTTCGATGGGAAGAAATTTTCAGTCCCGGAGCCCTTTGATACATTTTTCAATAGAGCAATAAATAATGTAGCGTTATTGCAGGACAGGACCTTATTGCTAGGCACTGACACGGGTGTTTTCATTTTCAGATATGAAAAGGGCAAATTAATACCACTGGGGCATATTTTAAACAATCAGGTTATAAACAAAATATTAGTAAGTAATGGTAAAGTATATATTGCTACTTCGAAGGGATTATTGTCTTTTGAGAAAGCAGGCCCCCAAAGATTTTCCAGTCAGTCGAAAAATTATTTAAGTGGGAAAGAAATAAAGGATATATCAGCAGACAAGAATGGAAGAATATGGATATTGGCAGATTCTGTATTTATCCTGGAAAATGAAAAAATGACTGGTTACACGTCTGTCAATGGGTTGCCAGAAAATATAACGAAGATATATTGCGACCAGGAAGGGCTGTTATGGTTTGCAAACCTCAAAGGGTTGAGTATGCTTGGAGATGAATACTATGAATTTAATCCAATAAAAATTGGCACCTTAGACCAATCTGTGACCAGGATAAATACCGATGAAAAAAACAATTTATGGATAGGGGCAGGCAATGGATTAGCTGTCAGAAAAAATAACGAATACTCTTTTATCGGGAAAATAGGAAAAGAAGAGATAGGGTATGTAGCCTGGATGTACAAAAATATAAATGGTTCATTGGAGGCTGGTACTGACGCCGGGGTTTTAGAAATTGATGAAGGCTTCATAAAAAAAGAGTTAAATCTTCGCTCAACCGCCGCAGGCAAGGACTCATTAGGCAGAACATGGTTTGGGGATGTTAATGGGAGACTGTGGTTTTACAATGGCAGGATGTTACAGCCACTGAAAACAGACTCACTAATTGCGGAAATGGTTATGGAGGTCCATCCCGAGAATGAATATCTATGGGTGGGTTATAGGGGCGATGGCGTGAGAAAATACAAGCGCGTCAATGACAGTCTTCTGACCGAAAAGGAATACAGCGTTAGAACCGGGTATAATGATATGCGGGTGAGAAGCTGTGCTACCGATAAAAAAGGTAATATTATATGGGGAACACGCACAAACGGGGCATTCGTTTTTTCCCTGGCCAGCGGTGCTTCCATAGCACATATTACTGAAAAAAACGGGCTAAGCGCAAACTGGATCAAAGACATACTGTGCGACACGGATGGCAAGATCTACTTCGCCACAAATAATGGCGTCAATATTGTCTCAGGCGATTATAAAAAACCCGTTGTAACCCAGTTGAAAATAGATAATGATAAGCTGAACAGGGAAACAAACTGCGTTTTAAAAACAGGCAATACTTTTTACATTGGCACTATTGAGGGAGTGCTAAAATGGATGCCTGATAAGATGCATAGGGATACTGTAGCGCCGCCGGTATATTTCACACGTATAGACATACAGGGATTAAAACAATTTTTGATCGACCCATATGTCGGTAATGTGGGCACAATTTCGTTGCCGTATGATCAGCATGTGATATCGTTTGAATTTGCCGGACTTAGTCTAAAAAATCCCGGAGGCATCAGGTACTATTATGTGCTGGAAGGCCAAAATGATGAATGGAGCCCCGCCGTCATAAATAACTATGTGTCCTATAATCTTAAACCCGGAGATTATACATTTAAAGTTATTGCGGAAAATGCCGACGGGATGCGCAGCGTGGTCCCTGCGGTTTTCAGTTTTGTGATTAAACCGCCCTTCTGGAATACATGGTGGTTTATTAGCCTCGTTGCAATATTAATAATATTGGCGGCATACAGCGCTTATCGTTACAAAATAAGCCAGCTGCTTGAACTAGAGCTATTGCGAAATAAGATATCCACAGACCTCCATGACGATATTGGCTCCACCCTCAGTTCTATTGCCATCCTGAGCGATATGGCGCTCAGGGAGTCATCCAATACGCAAATGCTGGAAATGATAAAAGGCATAAAAGAAAATTCAGGTTCCTTGCTTGAGAAAATGGACGATATAGTCTGGAGCATAAACCCCAAAAATGACACGCTCGAAAACCTGATGGTGCGCCTGCAGCGCTTTGCCGCCACCTTGCTGGAAGCAAAAAACATTGACTACAATATAGATATTGCACCCGCCATAAAAAATATAAAATTATCAATGAATTATCGACAGCATATTTACCTCATTTTGAAAGAAACCATTAATAACCTCATTAAATATTCAAATTGCACGAAGGCCTATATCGGCGTAATCTACCATAACAATATGCTGGAAATTGCTGTGCAGGACAACGGAATAGGGTTTGATACGCAAAATATTAAATACGGGAACGGAATAATAAACATGCAGCAACGGGCAAGGCAAATGAAGGCGGCGCTTTTAATAAATTCCCGGCAAGGTGAGGGTACGAAGATAAGCATCCGAATAAAAATCAAATAAACATCTGATAGACATTGTAAAAAACATTTGCAAATTTTGCCGGGAAGGATGGTTAGCAAAGTAAATTTTATCATGTGGCGCAGTTATTTTTCTTTTTTTCAAGATGAAAAAACTGTTAATAGGGCCTATTCAAAGATTTTTCAACGCAGAAAAAATGGACAAGAACAAGTCAAATGATGAAAGTTATTTTGTTAACCATCCTAAGATTAGGATAGCCATTGTGGAAGATAATAAAGTGTTAAGGGCGAGTCTTGAGCAGTTATTCGACAAAACGGGGGAATTTCAATGCGTTGCAAGTCTCGGGAACCTACGGAATGTGGTCAGTGAATTTAATAAAACATCGCCGGAAATTGTATTGATGGATATAGGACTACCGGACATATCTGGCATAGAGGGGGTGCGCACAGTGAAAAATAATTTCCCTTCAATGCAGGTAATGATGTTTACCGTATTTGAAGACGAAGAGAAAATATTTGAAGCAATAAGGGCGGGCGCATCTGGGTACTTACTCAAAAAAACACCTGCCGCAGAAATTATCGAAGCGGTGAAACAACTTCATGAAGGTGGCGCTCCCATGAGCCCCTCTATAGCAAGGAAGGTATTGGGGTCTTTTCATCCGCAAACCGGCAAAATACTTGACCCCTATGACCTTACATCAAGAGAGAAAGAAATATTGTTTTCACTTGCTGACGGGCTAAGCTATAAAAAAATTGCTGATAAATACTTTATAAGCATTAGCACGATTCGTACACATATTTGCAGTATTTACCAAAAACTGCATGTACATTCCCGGGCTCAGGCGGTAGCCAAAGTGATAAACCCCCGTAACTAAGGAACATTCATAATCCCCTAAATCAGATATTCATCTGATAACCCAAATCGTCCCAATTTACTATTTTTGTTTTTCAAATGTCCAATTGGTATCTTCTAACAATTAAAAACAAAGACAAATGAAAAAGTTGACAGCAACAGAAACGCAAACAGTAAATGGTGGTGGTGTGAAATTGAACTAACCCCCGTATTTCACTAACTTAATTTGCATTTTATTTGGCCTGGTTCCGGAGATAACCGCAGCCGGGCCAAATTTTTTCAGCCACTGAATTGACTAATGTGGCGAAAAAGCAGATGTGTTAAAATTGGATATTCATCCTATTATCGGAACCTAACCAGGCACATATTTTTTTATGCGTGCTCCAAAAGCGTTCGGACAACCAGGTTATTTTTTAGCTTATTGATCGTTACGGGATTTTATACAATTGAAACGGAATAGCATAACATTCATATATTCCCCGTCCGTAACTTTACATTAACTATAGCATTCAGGTACATTTTTTATTTATGACCTCTAAGCAAATCTTTATGAAAAGCCCTTATTCCAAAATACTCATTGCTGCGGCCATATGTGTCTGCATTGCCTTTACAATACAGTCCTGTACTAAAGTAGCAACATTGCTTAATTTTGATTTGTCTATGCAGACGGCATCAGTAAATATTTCCATTCCTGTTGTAACAGATCTTACTGGTGTATTCTCGGTCGAGCCCAGTACAGCCGGCTATAATGTTGACTCTTTTATCAGGGCTAGTACCAATAACCAATTAGGCGCGGCAAATATTACCAGTGTAAAACTTTCTTCCGTTTTGCTTGCGCTCAGGAATGCCACCGATAACAGTAATTTTCAGAATTTTGAATCCTGTTATGCCTCATTTTATTCAAATACGAACAGCACCCCGTATTCGACATCTGTTACCGGCAATCCCGATGTTTATGCAACTACGCTATCCTTGCCGGCAGATACTGCTACAGAATTAAAAACCTATATCGGCGATGAGTTTACTTATAGAATTGCCGGGCAATTGCGTGAGCCCACTAATATTCCGCTAAACTGTACTGTTACCTTTACTTTTAGCGTAAAAGTGCAGGGGTAGTATTATTGTCTGTAGATTACAGCCCCTAAAAGCCCTGTGACAGTGTATTGTCATTCCTGCACAAACTATGAACTGAATCCGAAGGTTTGCCTTAGCAGGAGCCGCCCTAATTGCCTGCTTTTTCTACTGGTTCGCTGTCATCGCTGTTTTGCGCAGGCACAGCACCGTTCTCTGGCGCTTCCTCGGTTCCTGTTTTTGCAGCCTTGGTAGTGTCTGTTGCATCGCAGTCATCAAAATGATCGGGGGGGATAAAGGTTTTATTCGGGTCAATTTTGAGGCTTTTATCCGCCCAAACCTTTTTCATAAATAATGCCCAAATTGGTAATGCTGCTGCAGCTCCCTGCCCTAACGCCTCGCTTCGGAACCTGAATTCCCGGTCATCGCAACCAACCCATGCCCCGGCTATCAACTGGGGCGTATAGCCTATGAACCACGCATCAGCCTGGTTAGTAGTGGTACCGGTTTTCCCCGCAATATCACTGGTAATGCCATATCGGAAACGCGCCCGCGCCCCGGTGCCTCCCGTTGCAACTACGCCTCGCATCAGTTTCACCATTTTATAAGCAGTATTCGCATTGATTATTTCTTTTTGCACGTTGGCAAAGCTTTTTACCAGCATTCCATTCTTATCTTCTATCCGGGTGATAAAGTACGGCTGAGTATTCACGCCTTTACCGGGAAACATACTGTACGCCCCCATCATTTCAAAAAGAGAAATGTCTGAAACGCCTAGCGCCACAGAAGGAAATTTGTCCATCCTGCTCACAATGCCGCATTTATGCGCAAAATCCACAAATCCGTCAATACCTACCTGTTTCAGCACATACAGCGCCGCATTGTTAATAGATCTTGCGAGGGCCTCTTTCATGGTCACCTGTGCAGCATAGTGCATGTCTTTATCTGCATTATACGGATGGGGTGGAATATTAGGAAAGTCCTGCGGGGCCGTGGATACGTTCCCGCAGGGCGAAAAGCCATTATCTATAGCAAAAGTATATAGTATGGGTTTAATGGTAGAACCCACCTGCCTTTTAGTATTAATGTTTACGTGGTCATACTGGAAGAAATTATGGTCAATGCCCCCTACCCAGGCTTTTACTTCACCGGTCAGCGGGTCCATTGCCAGAAAGCCCGACTGGAGAAACACTTTCATGTATTTAATAGAATCTATGGGGCTCATCGTTGTATCCTTATAATGGCCTTTGTTCCATGCAAAGACTCTCATTTTTATGGGCACTTTCATTTGCGCCATAGCCTTCGCTTCAGTCATATCCTGGCTTCGATACAGCGCGTACCGTTCAGATGACTTGATGGACGAAGTAAGGATATTCTGGATGGCGGTTCCCTTTGCCCAGATACTGCCGTCCCTATATCCCGACTGTGCAAGAAAAGTTTTTTGTAATTCTGTAAGGTGCTCCTGCATGGCCTCTTCTCCGTATCGTTGCATGCGCACGTCAAGGGTAGTCCATATTTTCAAGCCATCTTTATATATATCATAAGGTGTGCCATCCGGCTTCTTCATGTCTTTGAGCGCCAGCTTAACCTGCTGCTCCACTACCTGGCGGAAGTATGGCGCTACCCCGTCATGGTAATCTATTTTATGGTAGTCTATGGGTGTTTCTTTTTCTTTTAAGGAGTCAAGCAGGTCCTGGTTAATATAGTTGTACTTGAACATCTGGTCCAGCACCACATTGCGCCGGTCTTTAGATTTTTTTGGATGGCTGCGCGGATTGTAAATAGTATTGCCTTTTAGCATACCTACAAGTACGGCAGCTTCATCTATAGTCACTTTATCAGGGGTTTTGTTATAGAAGGTAAGCGACGCATTCTTTATCCCGTATACATTATCGCCAAACGGAACAGTATTCAGGTACAAAGTGATAATCTCATTTTTAGTAAGGTTGCGCTCCAGTTTCACCGCCAATACCCATTCTTTCAGTTTCATAAACGGCAGGGTTAAAAAGCTCTCGCTTTCCCGCGGAAATAAATTCTTGGCCAATTGCTGTGTGATGGTTGAAGATCCCCGTTTTTTATGCATCACCATATAAGCAGGTATGGCAATGGTTGCAAACGGGTCTATTCCGGCATGTTCATAAAAACGGGCGTCCTCCGTGGCTACTAATGCATTAACAATATAGGGGGATATCTCAGAGAATTTACTGTTCGACCGGTCTAATACATAATAACGCCCAAGTAAAGTACCATCAGCCGCCAGTACATCAGAGGATATGGCGCTCTGCGGGTTTTCGAGCTCGGAAAGGGAAGGCATATAACCAACCATGCCATGGTTAATAGCAAGCACCAATATAACGAACGAAACGAGCATGGCTATGAACGTGATCCATAATATGCGCACAGACCGTTTCGTTGTACTTGGCTTACCTACTCTTCCTATTCGGGTTGTCAATACTTTTTATGTTTAAAAGGTTTAGGAACGTTGACGAAATAGCTTCGTTGCCTATTATAAAATTTCGCCAATAGCAGTGCAGGCCTCGCAAATTTACACTTTACTTTCATTTGCACATAATTAAGTCTTTATGCAATTGACTCATTATCGTCCTCCGGCATCACAAAAAAGCCTGCGCTGCGCACCGGGTTTAAAAATCCAAAGAACCGCTTGCCGAATTTAATCTTATTGCGGGCAGTCCTTAGGAAGGGCTTCAGAAACCCGCTTACATACTGCTGTTCCGCAACATTCAGGTTTTGTTTAGCGTACTTCTTTTTCAAATATACATTCATAAAGCCGGTAAGTGAAGTGCCTAATGCGGGGTCCACCACTTCACGCGCATATTGCATCGGCGTGCTTGCGCCCCTGAACATTCCGGTCATGTGCAGGTAATAGGTAGCTGCCCGGTATCCCCAATATGATTTATCACCTTCGGGCTTACTGTTGTTATACCTGAAAACAAAGTACTGTAATATTATTTCCGGGAGCATAAGCAACAGCAGCAAAATGGCTCCTGCTATTCCTGCTATTGTCCATGCAATATTTTTGAGCGATACCTCTTTCGCCTGGGCCGCCAGTTGTGGTTTTTCCTTTGGCTTTACAAGCTCTTTTCTTTTCAGGTACACCTCATCCATTGGTGTAGGCGCAGGAAATCTTTTGATCAATGCCGGCCCGCTTTCTCCTGCAGATGGTTCCAGTTTCTTCAATGCTTCCGCATAAGAAACCGCCGTGCCCTCGTCTCCCTTTACAACAGTTTTTAAAGGTATGGCTATACTGTCTTTATACACCGTAGCCACCTTCATGTCCATGTTTATGGTTACCGGGGTGGATAGTTTGTATTCCTTATCATGAAACACAATCTGTTTCACCATCATGGACATAGTCTTTTTTAGTGTGTCCACGTTTTCTACTATACCATCTGCGGCAAGCCATGCTTTTGGCGGCTGCATAGGGGGCGTACCGTCAGGCTGGGGCGTTGGGCGGCTTTCGTTGTCATTGCCCACAGTAGTGTCAAAATCCAGCCAACCAAATCCCGGGAAGTAAACCTGTATCCACGCATGAGCCTGGTTGGCGTAATACCAGTACCAGCCTTTATTTTTATCGCTTCGGTCTTCGGTAAGGAAACCCACCGCTATACGGGATGGAATGCCCAGGGAGCGCAGCATAAATAGGGTAGCGCCGGCAAAATAAGCGCAATATCCTTTATGGTTTTCATTAAGAAAGTAGATGAGCTTCGATGCATTAGGCAGATCAGGTATGCCGGGATTGTCTGTGTATTTATAGAGCCGGTCGCCATTTTCATCTTTTGAAAGAAAGTAATTGCGTATCGCCAATATTTTATCCACAGGCGTGTGGGCGCTATCTGTGATCTTATGGGCCAGGTCGCTGATGGTTTTGAATTTATCATTACCCGGCATGAAGGTGTAATACTTCATAAATTTGGCGTCAATACCCTTGTAGTCCACTACCTGCCTGAGTACCTCGAAACGCTTCTCCTGGAATTTTTTTATTTCCGGGTTCGGCACATTATAAACAAAATAGGCGCTGTTAAGCAACGATACATAGCTTTTGGCGCGGAACGCAGATTTGAATTCATCCCTATAGTCTTTTTCTATGGTGATGGGCTGTACAAAGTAGCCAACATTTGGAGCGAGATACGTGGTTGGGGAAAGCACTTTGCTATACACTTCAATGTCAACCGTAGTGCGTAGCTTGGCGCCCAGGCTGTTCCTGATGACCGATGAATCCATTTGAGTATAGAACAAGGGAATTTTTGAGGGGTCCGGTTCAAAAAGATCGTTATACGGGATGGAAGAATCACGTTCAAATGTTTCCGTGAGCGTATCAAACTTTGTGAAATAAAAGGCGGTCAGGTAGAGCGGGTTAGGTATCTCGGTACCCGGAAAAAAGTTATTAATATGCGCGCAAAAGAGCAGTTGTTTATTCCGGCTCAGGGAACCGCTCAACCTCGAATAATCTTTCAGGTCAAAAGTACTGTCTGCCCGCTGGTGCAGCATGCCGTTTTTGCCTTCCTTACCGCCGCCGCCTGAATTGGCAACCGCTTCTTTTATCTGTCCCTGCATCAGGTACATGACTCCCCCGAGCAGCAATGCCGCCAATATGCCAAAAAATACCAGCCTCCGCGAAAGGAACCACCAGAATTTCTGCGATTTATCTTTGTAGTTGTAGATCTGCTCTGCCGTAAAAATAATGTAGATGGCATAGAGGAGCGCAGGCGTAAATGAACGGAGGAAATTATAAACGGTATCCGTATTTGCTTTGGCTATCACGGCAATGCAACTGCTGAGGAGCGCCGCGGCAATGAATATAGACCAATAGCGCAACCGGGTAAAACCCCAGCCCACCAGCCAGCCGGCAGTGAAAAGAATGGCAAACACCTGGAAACGCCGGGCCACAAAAAAAGCATCAAACTCTCCCGATTCATACTGGTCGAGCCCTTTATAAAGAATATACAGGCCAAGTATAACCAGGATAAATGCGGGAAGAAACCGAAACCGAAATGAGTAAATGACTGCCGCTATGCCCATTCCTGCCGCCAGGTACAGCGCCTGCTGAAACGCCTGGTTTTGGAGTATGGAATAATATTGGTTAATGTTTATTAACAGGAAATAGCTCACCGCTGCCGTTGGCAGTAATAAAAAAATAAGCCTGGCTAACAGCTCATTTACAGGAGTGGCGCGTTGTATATTCATAAAACCCAAACCCGCCGCGGCGGGCTTTCTCTTAAAAAACAGTAGTAAATATAGGTGAAAACATGAATGAGGTTTTGTTAAAAGTTAAAAGGTTAATTGGTTAAAGGGTTAAAAAGTTGATTGGTTGGTCCCACCCCTATATTTCCCTATATTTTGATGAAGTAAAACTTTTTCCCAAGACCGGCAGGGGGGGAACATTATAAATAAATTGACTGTAAAAACATGACACTTCCGATGGTTATAACGAACTAAATAATGGGCAATTCGTACAGGGAACTTGGGCATATAGTTAAAGGGGTCACAACAGGAGAAATTATGATTTTTGGTGGTGAAGAGTTAATTTGGCTTGGAATTTAAGTAATTTGGCCATTAAAAATTAAAAAAATATCATATATACATATGTTTATGCTCGATTTCGTCGTTTATTATATGACAGGGTGGTTTAATCGAAATCCCCAATTACTAAAGTGGAGTACTTCGGTAGAACGGGCATGTTATGTACTAACCATTACTATGATGTCGTTCGTATTTGGATTAGATAAGGTTCTTGAAAATACGTTATTTTTAGGTACAAAATTATACTTGTCCCAATATGCTCTAATGACTCTAGGCATAATGTTATTAATATTTTTGCCCTATTTATACATAAGAAAAAATAGATACTCATATATTTCAAAGGTAAAGTTTAACGATTCGAAAATAACAGAGAAAACAGGTTTTATTCTATGCGTTGTATTGGTTTTTGCTTGCATTCTTTTTCCATACATAGTTGCTTTGCTCTTCAGAAAAAAAGTTATTTAGCAATTAAAATATTAATTATATAATTTCTATATTTTAGACAGCTATTTCCATCTCTTTCCCAGAAACCCTATCTCGGCTTTCTCTTAGTAAAACAGTAGTAAATATAGGTGAAAACGGGAATGAGGTTTTGTTAAAAGTTAAAAGGTTATTTGGTTAAAGGGTTAATGATTAATGAGACATTTTACGTATTGCTATGGGTAGCAAAAATAATTTCGCCGATGGCGTTTGGTTGGGGAAATTTAACTTATTTTATTTCAATCCCCGTTTCTAAAATTACTTCAACAAATGGATCTCTCTCAGGAGAAAAATCCCGGGTATTGTATGTGCGGGGTGAAATATTGAGTTTAGGATATTTTATCAGGGTAGCAGCAAATAAATCTACATCTTCAAACCCAATGCTGTTAAATTCATCGGCCACAAGCGCCACGTCTATATCACTCCATTTATGCTGTGTGTTTTTTGCATAAGAACCGTACAATATCACCCTGTTAAGGTGTATTCCTGATGTTTTAATTTCAGCGGCAATTTTTTTTAGTTTGTTTATGACCGTTTTTTGAGCAAGCATTTTCGCTGAATGTGGATACAAGGCGATTTGTATTTCATAAAGGTACGGATAATTTTTTATTACATTTGGAGTGCCAAACCTAGATTAATGAAACAGGAGGAATTTGAGAGATTAGAAGACTACCAGGACATGATTTTTATAGGTGAAAATATGCAAAATGCCGTTTCAAACATCACATTCGATAAAAAGGGAGTAGTAATTGTGACGGGTGAAGCAAGTAATGCAAAAAGCTATGATGATCCTTATTATTATTTCCAGTTAGCAATGATGTATGTAGCCATGAAAACGTCACATGAAAAAAGTGAAGAAGATCAAATAAGAATGTTAGTTGACGGTAAAAACAAACACATACAACATGCCGAAAAGATAAAAAGAAATATGGAGGATTTTCCAACATGCAAAAAATATAATTTCGACAGTTTTATAAATCAATATAACGGGTTAATTGAAATAGCTCAAGCAAACCTTGATACTAAGTTATTGAGTAGCCAAGTTGCCGCAAATGAATCAAGTATCCAAACAAATGAACTTTCTAAAATAACAAATATTTATGTTGCGCTATTCACGGGCATAGCAGGATTATATTACATATCCGAATTGCTAAAAAATTACATTCCGCTCAATACACCCAATAGAACTATCGTTATTTATGTTTTTCTTTTGGTGGCAATGGCGGTGGGAATATTCGGCTACCTAAAAATGCGCCGAGTGCTGCGGCGCAAATCGTAAGGACAATTTTAAAAAGAATAAACACACTATTCTTTCAACGGCTAGGCATTAGAAAGTTACTTCCGTCTGGCGTGAGAGTTAGCAAAGCGCTCAAGATGAGGTGGGCTATACTGGTAATATAGCGATTAATAAGCCCGAAGGTGAAGCAGCAAAAAAAGTGATGGTTGCTTACAAAGCAACGCACATAGATGAAGTTGATATGTGGTCGTAAAAGTGTTCAATTTCTCAGGTAAAAAAGTAACTTTTAGAAGTTGTTTTTTGTGCCGCACAATTTAGTGACTATTGGAGTAGGACTACTTTTGCTACATTTGGTTTGCTTTTATGGCATCAATATATAAAAATGAATGAAGTTGAGGTAAAAAAAGCGTTGAGTGATTTTAAAAAGGCATTCTTTTTTCTTGAAAAGGAATTCGGGTTTAGCATCATAGAAGAAGTATATCCAAATGATGATTTAGATGTTGCTGTTTTAATTTATCAAAATGGCTTTGTAAGAATTGAGATTGCTGGGAAAGATTGGGGTTATTTTCACACCGAAATAAGGAGACTAATTAATAACTCCACAACACCCTATTCTGATGATATAAACAACATTGGTTTTGGTGATTTACTCATATTAGAAGGCGAAAGTTTCTATAATAATTCCGACAATACTGATTATGACATTTATTCAGTGGATAGGGCGGTAATTTTGAGTAATGTGGCGGGGCTTTTAAGAAGACATAAAGAAATATTTACGACCGGAAAATGGATTGATAATAATTATATCGCACAAATAAAAGACAATTATTTTTTTACTAAATATGGGTTCCATCCAAGTGGAAACACAAATAAGCCAGATTATTTTAAACAAGTAAGGCAAGAGGCTACAAAACTTTTGACATTAATGGGCTATACAATAAAACTTGATAGTGCGGAATTACCTCCTTACGATACAAGACATGCCTTTAAACAAATAGTATTCACTAACTATACAATCACAATAAAAATCTCTATTCAAGATTGGAGAGATTGCTACAACATTTATTACATAGAAGGAAATGGCAATCGTGTATTTGAAATTGACTTGACAAAATATCAGGATACTAATGAGGCAGTAGGACTTACAATAAGAAAAATACAGGAATATATAAGTAGTTGTAAATCCTAAAACGAATTAAAGAACATAGTAACCCGGTTGCCCAGTCTGGTGCGAGAGTTAGCAAAGCGCTCTCGGGTCAAAATAAACCACCCGGTTTGCAACCGGTATTCACTAGATACAGCTAAATCAAGGTACCGTACCTCACTGGTCGAAGTCCGCTTCGTCCTCTACTCCCCCCCGTTGCTCTCGATGTTCCGCAGGGCATCGAATGCTAAAGATATAGACCCGTTTTGAAAACGGTATTCTATTGATGCAGCCTAATCCGGCGACCCTTCATCTCCCAGCTCGTGTGAGAGTTAACACAGTACCATCCGGCTATTTATGCTTTGTAAATATACAATAGAAAACAATACCATAAATTGGTATAATACCAATTGAACTTTAAAAATCGGCATTGCGTTTCACCTTAGCGGCATTTAAAATACCCTACGAAGATCGCGCCTTTGCGTCTTTTGCTTGAGATTTTTTCGTGCCGGATTTTAATGTATAATTGGTATAAATACCTGATTTTCGGTCCTGCCTGGCATAAGTTTGCTTAGACCAACTGTGCTCATAACAGTAAATTAGCTATTTAACTTACTAACCCTCATCCCAGGTGTTTTCTAAAAAGGAATAATCAAACTATCTTTGTATAAATTTATTATTATGAAAATGGCTGCTGCTAATTTTAATAACATTGTGGAAAGCGTTTATAATTTACCCCTTGAGGAGAAATTGGAATTAAAAAGCCTGTTAGAGCACAATATTGCAGATGCAGGCAGAGATGAAATAGCATTAAGCTACAAACAAGCCCGGGATGAACATAAAGCAGGCAAACTAAAGTTTTCATCTGATATTGATGAATTGATGAAGATGCTGTAATTTTTTTCCCCTAAGCAAATATGGAAGTTTCTTTTACCGGGCAATTTAAAAAAGCATATCAGAAAAGGGTTCTGAATGGCACTATTTCCGAAGCTGCGTTTCGGCAAACATTGGAAATCTTTGTTGCCGATCCATTCGATGTAAAATTAAAAACACATAAACTATCTGGCAAGCTCAAAGGATTATTTAGTTTTTTAATAACCTATAGTTTGAGAGTGGTTTTTTATTTTACTCACGATAGGCCTCAAAAGGCTATATTCGTGAACATTGGCGACCATGATGAGGTATATTGATGGCTCAACCCTTCATCCCCCTCGTCATCGTTCGTCCGGAGATGCCCCGGCGGCTCGTTTGAAACGCGCAAACAAGGCCACTAGTCACTAACCTGTTCTTTGCCTCTCTGTGTCTTTACGGTTAAATTAAAACCACCCAAATTTTCCGCAACCCCATTTTTTAAAACCCGCTACCACAGCGCGTTTCCAGCGAAAAAAAAATTTCACTACCCGTAGCAATACGCAAAATAATTTTTTATATATTACATTTGCATTAAACAAAATCTACAAACCAATTACCACAAAAATTGGAAAAAATGGAAATGGATTTTGCCGGCAAAATCCGGGAAAAATTTTCACTATGAAAAAATGTACCGCGTGCCGCCTTAGCTTTAGCGGTGGAGCAGGGAAAAGTCAGGGTACATTAATCATTGACAACTGACCATTAACCATTAACCATTGACCATTAACCATTGACCATTGATAGGTCATGCTTTGCTCCAAATTAGTAAGGTAGTTGAGGCAAAAAGGTCAACCTCAAAGTTAGGTACAGGTCATGTGCAGGTCAACCAGGTAAAAGGCCATCCGCCAGCCCTGCACAGGTTTTCCAGGCTATAAGAAACACAAATAATATTTAATAACAATCATAAAACAAACAAAATGAGCACAATAATAATCGGCAGTCCTCCCCTCGGGATCGCTGCCCGCACTCCCAAAAGGATTTTCTTAAACATTTTTGATTTGAAAGCCGAAAAAGTCATGTTTTGGCTGGTAGGTGAATATATCAAAATAAGTTCTGCCGTGTGGCGCAGTTCTTTTTTGTTGTCTGATGGAAAACGATAGAAAACCGTAACTTTATAACGTAATATTGTTTTATGAGTGTTTTAGAATTAAAAGAAGAAGCCATTCGCCAGTTTGCTATTAAAGTTGAATCGTTGGATGATGCTGCCACTTTAACAATGGTTCTGGACTTTCTAAAGGGAATTGAGGCAGGAGATGATCGTGGTGTTAATCTGTCACGCCATTATGCGGATATCAAGTTAAAGTATGGGGCTGTACTCGAAAAACTTGCCAAATGATTTCAGAAGCAGATGTTTTATTACTGCATGAGTTTTCTATTCTCAACTATATTTTGCCACCGTTCCATAATGCGTACCTTGTACTGGAAAAAACAGGCGCTCATGAATAAATCGGTAATAATAACGATAAGCATTGTTTGGCTCTGCTGCACTATGTACTTTACGCTGTCCAATGTTTATAATCTTCCATACAGCTCTTTTGCAATGGCCTGTTCATGGGGGGCAAGTGCGTTGTTACTTATCTGCATTGTCTTATTTATAAGAAAACACAGAGCCGGTAAAAAGAAGGAAACACTTTTATGAATGCGCTGCCCGGGTCCCGTGGCTATATGGAACCAAATTGCGGACTATTCCTATAAATTTCAGGGAAGTAAAAATAACCTGGGTCGGTTATTCCGACTGTTCAGTAACAAATTTTTCCTCAGCCCGTTCCACCTTCCTCACTTGCTCGTTGTTACTTTTAATCATCTTTTCGATACCGTTGATGATCAAAGACATTAAAAACGCAAAAATTAAAATCATTGCACCCATTTCACACCTCACTTTCAAGAGATCTATACCGCAATGGCACCATGCCAATGTTCGTGTCTCTTTCCGTATATGATATAAGAAAATTTCGTGCCAAACTTGTTATTTTTGAGGAGTTTTCAATAAAATATTTTTATGGCATTATATAAATATAATATGCTTTTATATGCTGAAGTGAGACCATAATAATCCCATATTAATGCACTTTAATCTTACTAAAGTTACATGATGGCGGCAGCTACTATAGACGACGTTCTCGCACAATTATCATCAATAATTGATGACAGTATTAAAACCAACAGCAGGGCAGGTTATTTTGCTGCCCTCTATCACAAAGTAACCAGCAGTGTAAAACTAGGCATCCAAAACAACGTGTTTGACGATGGCAAACGTATGGAAATCCTGGACGTGATTTTTGCCAACCGTTACCTGGCGGCCTACGACCAGTGGAAAAACAATAAGCCGACAACAGGCTCCTGGAAGGTGGCTTTTGAAACAGTGGAAAAAGGCCAGCCGCTTGTACTACAGCACTTATTGTTAGGAATGAATGCCCATATAAACCTCGACCTCGGCATAGCAGTGGTAGCAGCCGCAAAGGGACAGGACTTTCAAAGCGCCGGCAACGATTTCAACAAGTTAAATGCGATCATCTCCGCACTTACTAACGACGTGATTGCTGAGCTAAACCGTGTATCGCCGCTGCTGTCTCTGCTGGGCTTGCACGCTACCAACTATAACTCCATACTCATCCAGTTCAGTATTGGCAATGCGCGCGACGGAGCCTGGCGCTTTGCCGAAGAGCTGCACCCGCTTACCGGCAATGACTATGACGGTTGCATTATCGCAAGAGATAAAAACATAACGCAGCTCGCCGAAAGCCTGGTGCATGCCAACACCTTACTCAAAATCACCTTGTGGATTATCCACCTGTTTGAATGGAGGCGGCCATCGAGGATCGTAAAAGCATTATGGGAGTACAAAAAAACGTACCTGAAAGTGTCGCAGATGAATATTTGACCACCACGTTGCCAACAACCGCCCTGGTTGTTGTTTCTAAATTTCATACACTAATCGCTATGGGCTTTTACGATCTTGACAAAAACCAAAGAGATAAACTGGTTCACCAGATCGGGGAACATGTAGCCGTTGATCTGCGTTCCGGGACGAAAATTTGGTTGCAGCGCTATTTTTCTGATGAGGATACATACATCCGCAAAACAGCCTATCTCGCCGTCGGCAGAATATATAATGCGGACAAAAATCTACATTCGGCTATTGTCCTGGCGTTAAAAGAGCTGCTGCGGGAAACTGATCCCAAAATAAGGCAAACCGCCATCAATGCCGCCGGTGAAATTGGCAAAATAAATTTCGAAATAGTAAAGGAATTTTTTGATACAGGGCTGTTTGATACGCACCATTCAGTCAGGAATGCAGTAATTGGCTCTATGAAAAAAATGGGTGAAAAGAACCCGGCGCCCGTGCTTGAATGGTCTCGCTACTACCTGCATCACCCTGATAAGGAAGTGCGGAGAGAAATATGCCACGGCATTGAGCTGAGGGGGCGCACTCATCCCGAAGACATTCTGTCGCTACTTTGGGAGCTGCAACATGATAAAACCACGAGGGTGAGGAATACGCTTGTTCATGTCATTGGCCAGGTAAGTTATAAAAAGGGCTGCCTTGAAAAAGTAATGGCCGCCATCACAAAATGGGAGAATAGAGAACTGGTAGCTGAGGCCATAGAAGAGATCATTGATGTACACGATCGTTACCGCAATTTTTCCTTTTATACCCAGGATGAGGCTCGCGATTACATCAAAGAACATTCAGTGTGAAAAAGCGAACTTTTACAAAACAAAAAAGGCTGCCACTCATGGAGTCACGAGTAGCAACCTTCATTTTGATAACAAGACTCACTTTTCAGTAGCCGGACAGTCATATAAGCACAAAACATCAACATTCGGCCTTTTATTGCTATTCTCTCTTGGATCCACTTTTGTGTATTGCAGCGTGGGTTTGGGGTAGTTGCCGGTATACGAGCTTTCAGTATTGTACTCCATAGAGTTTGCATCTGAAGGAGCATTTGCAACAGGCGTTTCACTGGTAGCCCTCCAAACGTCATTACCGGGATAAGCAGCCGTATTATGCGTTCTGTTGGTATATAGGGGCGGCCTGGTCGTTTTTATGCCCACTGCAACCGAGTGACGCCCTGCTTTGTGGTGAGCTGTTTTCTTGCAAATGCAGGATTTGGAGGTCTGGGCAAAGCTCCCTATTGCCGTAAAACCCAGGAGCGCTATAGAAATTAATATCGTTTTCATAAAATTGTTTTTTTTGTTATCATAAGTACTATATCAAAACCCGCGCCACCAAAAGTTAAATAAAAAATAAAGGCCCATTTTGCTCAATGGCTCAAAATTTCGACGGGATAATTTATCAAAAAAGTTTGCGTCTTATTATGTCTTTTATAACTTTATAAAAAATTACACTTATGGGGCACCTTCTTTTATATGCAATGCCACCGTTCATCGAAGAGCATAAAGAGTTAATTACTACGATAATTATAGGTGCAATAGCAGGTTATTTGGCGCAATTTATTGTTCCTGGCAGGGGATTTGGACTGCTTTCAACCATTATTATTGGTATGTTGGGCGGCTACTTAGGTAATTATTTTCTGGGTCAATACCTGCACCTCACTCATTATCAGTTATTAGATAGAACCATTTGCGCCACCATTGGGTCGATGGCACTGGTTGTCGTCCTCAACTTGCTGCTTGGCAAGCCCAGGGATGGCAAGGCCGAACGGGATGTGTATGACTGGGAAAATGAATAAAAGAGGGTAAATTACATAATGACAGAAAATACGAAATCGTTCCTTACATTGTTTTTGGCCCTATCATCTATGGCGATTTCATCTGACGTTTTTTCCCAGAAGACCGCTGCAATGCATTTTCCAAAAGTTACTTTTGGCGAAATTGACGGCGCGGCAACAACTAAGGAAAAAGTACTTGCCAGTCCAAGACTAATATGCCATGAACCTAATTGCGAGGTGAGGGGCTTTACTTTCATGATACTCCGACAAGACAGGGATATAATAGGCCCATACCACATAAATGGAGCTCAGCTAACGGAAAAATTGGTAAGTACGCTGAAAGAATTGCCAGGATCAATAATAACAAAGATCTATGTTGATTCTATACAGGTCAATTATAATGGAAAAAAAATGCAAGTTCCCGGTATCGCTTTCCAATATGATCATTAATGTATCCTGTCAACACTTTTTTTAAAACAAATCTTTAGGTTGGATTTTTTAGAAATAGAAAAATAAATTTGTTTATTACGTTCTGTAACGTACATTTACGTTATGAAACGGAATAAGACATTGCAAACACTCACAAAAGCAGAAGAAGAAGTAATGCACATCATCTGGCAGCTTGGACGCTGTGTGGTAAGAGACATTATAGACAAGCTCGGCGACCCTGATATGCCACACAGCACCATCTCATCAGTAGTGCGGATATTAGAGAAGAAAGGTTTTGTAGGCCACAAGGCTTATGGCAAAACCCACGAGTACTTTCCAATTATCGCTAAACAAGAATACGCCCAGCATGGGGTAAGCAGCCTGGTGGAAAAATATTTCAGTGGCTCCCCAAAAATGCTCGTTAGCTTTTTAGTGCAGAACGAGGATATGAATTTAAAGGAACTGAATGACCTGCTTAAAACTTTAGGAACCATTAAAAAGAAATAATATGCTGCAGTATCTCTTAAGCGTAACCGCAATCTGGCTCATCAGCCTCGTGTTGTTCGATGTGTTCCTGCGTAGGGGCAACTATCAGGGGTATAACAGATTTTACCTGCTGCTCACCTTCCTGTCGGGGTGTTTTCTTCCCCTATGGCTCCGATGGCTATCGGGGCAAAACGGGAACACTGTCGGCATTTCCTCGCTGGGACAGATTTTTACTACCGCGAATGGATGGGTGAAATGCGTTGCAATCGTTTATTTGGCAGGGGCAATAGTTGCCTTATGTTTATTGGTTATTGATGTGCTCATGTTGGTTGCCTATTATCGCAAGGGCAAGCAATCTAAGGAGAACGGCTGGACAATCGTTGAAACCGGTGAGGAGCATCCGCCATTCTCTTACCTGGACGTCTTGTTTATTCCGGGAAGAGAATCGTACAATGCGGTGGAGTGGGGGATGATATTAAGTCACGAAAAACAACACAGCATACAGTTACACTTCATTGACCTGCTGGCAATGCAGTTGGCGCGGATTGTTTTCTGGTTCCATCCATTGGTTTACGTTTATCATAACAGGCTGCTTTTGGTGCATGAATACCAGGCAGACAAAGCCTCATCGCAGCATCCTGAGGAATATGGCCGGTTCCTGGTAGAGCAAGCAGTGTTGCAGGCAGCGCCTGTTCTCTCTCATTCATTTAATCGTTCACCCATAAAAAACAGAATTGTTATGCTCACTAAAAATGCAGCTCCACGCACCGGCACGGTAAATCTCAAATTATTGCTCGTCCTGCCCCTTACGGTATTAGGCCTTTTCTTTTTTGTTAAAAGCAGTTATTCGGAAAACAAAATAAAAGCAGGCGGCGCAGACTGGAGGAAAGAGGTGTCCAGGGTAATAGACATTCGTGACAAGCAAGATTCCGTATTTCATCGTCTCAGGGATGTGAGCCCTGATGCGACATTGCTGGAAATGCTGGTAAAAGATATAAGAGCAGGAAAAATAACGGCCTATACCAATCGTGATTGCTATTTTACAACTAAACTTACTATGGAAGCCCTCAATGAAATGCTTCCCTGCCACATGGAACCCTATATTGTTACAGAACCCGGGACCGGTAAAGAGATAACGAAATTTGCAAAAAACGATTTTGATTATACAACCATTCACAGGTATAGAATTCTTGAAGAGTGGACATATAACCCGGCAACAGGTAAAACAGAAATTGCAATAACCGGCATTGCCCCCATCCGGAACATATACGGAAGTGACGGTTTATTCCACGGCTACCAGGCTATGTTCTATTTACGCTACAATGACGTTAAACACATTATTGCACGCTACGAGCTCTATCATCCCAACAATACTTTCATGGGGCATGTCTGGGATGATTATTTTAATTCGGATGAAGAGAAGCCCCTGAAGGAATAAAATTACTCGCTTAAATGCTCACCCATAAAAACCATTCTTATGCTCCATCGCCAATCTTCTGCCGCTAAGATCAAGGCCCATGTATTTATACGATTCGCGCTGATGTGCGCGGCATTCTTTTCACAAAATGTTTTTTCACAAGCTTTTATCAGAGACGGGAACTTTGTAACTTATAAAGGGAACCGTTTTGAGTTGTCTAAACCGACCACGGACACCCAAATAATCCTGGATCCAGTCACCGGCAGTGATCGCACTTTGTACATAGCGGGCGGCGATATTCCAGTCAAAATGAACGGCCGGCCAATTCCGCATGCGGTGGACAAATACCCGCATTTTAAGGGGAATGATAAAAATCTTCGCGCATATCTCCTCAAGAATCTGAAAAATGAATTGTTACAATTAGATGAGGGCGAGTATAGGTTATTCGTCAGCGATGTACTTGTCGGTGAGAACGGCGCTATTGTTTATTTTGATGGGTTAGGTATATACAACTACCTGTCTAATATGGGAATCGCAAAGGGAAAGCGCGAGTACACATATAGTAGCCCCTATGACAGTTCTAAAATAAGTGAAAAAATTATGGAAAATGTCCGCAAAAAAACTTCATTGCTTTTGGACAATGCCTCCTTGTATACACCTGGTGAGCTAAATGGCAAAAAGGTCGCCACGTGGACAACTGATGACTATATGTTCTGGACCCCGTTTAAAATAAAAGACCACAAGCTATATGATAAGAATAGCAGCAATGAGTATGTTCCGCTGTGATACTATACTGCAAAAAAAAGTGTTCCTGACCAGGAAGCGCATTTTTTTAGTATCATTCCGGCTAATTGATCACCCCCAAAAAAGAATAATTCTTGCCATAATCCATCATCTGCTGGAAGAAATTGTCAGGGTATTCCACCTTCACATCTGTAATGTCATCGCCATTCATCACAGGAACTAATTTAGGCTGTATAAAGCCCCTGTAGGGCTTGATGTTAAGTTTGGCAAATCGTTCCAGTATTTCTTTGTGCAGTGTGGCATCAACCTTTACTCCATAGTTTTCCACAAGGTCCCTGCCTGCGTTATAATCCCCCTGGGATTTTATGCGCTGCATTTCTCTCAGCAATTGCCCGAAAAGACCACGGAGTTTGTCATAGTCATTCACTTGCACATAAGTCTTGTTATTTTTCTTTACAAAGGCTACCACATTGTCCTTGGCGCCATGCTCAAACGCCCAATGCGCTATCAGGGCGCGGTTACGCATGTGGGCTTCTTCCAGTTGTTCGCCCGGTTTCAGCCGGGTGAGCTGTGTCATCAGGCCATTCATCATGTAGTTGTCATATTCCGCCCTTGCCACGTCCATGTTGGGCATCACGCCTATGTCTATGAGCTTCTTATCCATAATGAAGTAAAGGCCCACGAGGTCAGCACGGGCTTCTTCCAGGCAGCTTGCGTAGTTCTTCAAAGTTTTGTCGGTTGTTTCCACACCTGAGTCTATCTTGCCCGAAGCATGGCCTATGCACTCATGCATGTCGGTATGGAGATCACTGGCCAACGGGCCATATTTTTTCAGGCGCTGCAACACAGTATCGTTCACGGCAAACTCATCAAGCATTCCACTCTTCGCGCTGCTTACATTGTAGGAGTGTATGATATTGCTCAGGGACACAGATTTTGATCCGTAGGTGCTTCGTATCCAATCCGCATTAGGCAGGTTGATGCCTATAGGCGTACTTGGCGCAGCATCCCCGGCCTCCACGATCACGGTTATCGCCTTGCCCGTAATGCCGGTTACCGTTTTCTTCTTATGTTCCGGCATTATGGGTGAGTTGTCTTCAAACCATTGCGCCTGACTGGCGATCGCCTGTATCCGTTTGGTTTCTTCAAGGTCTTTTAGCGAAATGGTGCTTTCATAACTGCCCTTTTTGCCTATCGCATCCAGGTACACCTCTACAAAGCCATTTACCGCATCTATGCGAGATGTATCGCCGACCCAGGCTATATTATAATCGTCCCACGTTTTCAGATCACCGGTTTTGTAGTATTGCACCAGCAGGTCTAACGAATTTTTTTGCAAACTGTCTTCCGCCACGGAAGCCGCTTTTTGCAACCAATAGATGATGTGGTCTATGGCCACGCCATACATGCCTTCACTTTTCCATACTCTTTCTACTACCTGGCCGTTTTCCTTTGTTAGCTTGCTGTTTAGCCCCCATGAAGGCGCATTGCCCTTGGTATCAAATTTGGCATAGAAGGCTTCTACCTCCTTTTGGGTAACGCCTTCATAAAAATTATTCGATGAGTTTACAATGTTATCAATGTTTGGCCGCTGGTCCACCACCTTAGGCTCGACGTTCATGTCATAGACAATCGGCTTTATCCGGGCTAGAAACTTATCGGCGCTTTCCCCTTTCTCTTTTGGCAATGAAGCAGTATCGCTGCCCTTCAATACGGTGGCAAAATATTCAAATGAACATTCCGGTATGAATTTCACATTGCTGTAATGATGGTGGTTGCCATTGCTGAACCATACCCTGCCGCAATACACTTCGAACTTTTTCCAGTCATCGGTGTTCTTATCGCCCTTGTAAGAGCCATACATAGCCTCTATTGTTTTGCGCAGCAGCAGGCCATGCTTGCTTTTCTGGTCATAAATAATGTCCCTGCCGCACAGGGCAGCCTGGTATAGATAATAAGACAGTTTTTTCTGCTGAAGGCTCAGGCCGTTAAAGCCGGGCACCTGGTAACGCAGCAATTGCAGGTCGGCAAATGATTGCGCTTCAACATTAAAAGTGCTGTCGTATCCATCAGTATGCACCGTTGTAGTTGTCGTCGTCGTTGTGGTGGTCGTAGTAGTGTTATTGCAACTGCTATTCAGTAATTGTGTGCTTAACGTCATAACAGGTATTGCCCATTTTAAAGTAAAACTATTGCCCATTTGATGGAGATTTAGTATGGGCAAAAATATACTTTAATCGTTGCATTTTTCATCACTTGTATTAATGCATACGTTATTTTTGCGCCCGTAATGAAAAAAATAGTCTTTTCGTATTTTGCCTTTTTAGTCTTTGTTATTGCAGCATGTAATAATATCAGGGACAAAGGCCGCGAAGATAAGCCTAAAGAATTCCCTAAGCCTGGCGCCGTGGTTGCAACCGATTCAATGCCCATAACAAATGATCCTTTGAATAAGTTTACATTTTCCGTAAAAGTTGTTGCTGATAGTAATGTTAAGTCGGGCGTATATGATGTAGACGTGGATTACGGGCCAAATTTTGCCGAAGGTCAATTTAATATGCCAAAAGGCGGTGAATCCCTCCTTCCATTGATTAGAAGAGGAAGCGATCCTTATACCTTCGTCATTGGTTTTAAGATGGCCGGAGATACCACTTTCTACGATTATTTTGAGGTAAGCAGTAACCGCAACACTACCAAAATGCAATATCTGAAGGCATACACCTTCTGAGCGGAGAATGCGCTCCTAAAAAAAAGAAAATCCCCAACCTAACACCTGATTTTGGTTGTCTATTAACCGTTGGTTGTATTTGTTTCCTTAAAATGTTGGTAACTGGTAAAAAATGATTATTTTTAATGAAAGTATTAATGCAACAAAATTAATTACACGTATGTAATACCTAAGAGTATGAAATTTCGTTTTCTTTTTTTGCTTCTAATAAATTTAATACTGGCTGCCGGCAATCATTCATTTGCACAGTTGGTATCACCTGATGTCTTTCTCCAGGGAGCCTACCTTGAAATAGGCCAGGATACGATGGGGGCATTCGGTACCTGTACTTCTCCCGCAGGCTATCATCCTCATGTTTCGGGAACAGCGCTGGCTGAGGTGTACGATTACGGGCATGATGGCTGGACTGTTGGCGCCCCCCCTTATATGGGTGATTACACAGAACCCGGAGATCCGGTTGAGGGCTGGAGTGTTGAAATTGCAGGCACTGAATATAAAAATTGGGTTAATGGCACACTTTGCGCCGGTTCTTTTGGGATACCAGGATCTAATACAGGTTACACAAACAGCGGGGGTAGGATTACCGCAAATTGGACGGGAGCTATATTAGGACTTAGCATCATTGCGGAAACCCGTGTGGATACGTTTGCCTCGGCAGTAGTGGTTACCGTCCGGTTTTATAATACAACTGCGTCTCCGATTACGGATGTATATTACGAGCGTATGTGCGATCCTGATAACGCATCTACATGGGGCATGGGCTCCGCCACCTATAATGTAATTGTACATCAGAATGAGGATGCAAGGCACGATGTTCTGGTATCATCAGTAGCCGATAGTGACATTTCGGGCGTAGAGACGTACGAATTGTTTACCTATATGGGCCTTGGAACTAAGGATTGTCGGGCAAAGTGTGGCGTTCTGACATCCGGTTTGGCGCCCCTCAACATACCCTCTACCATATTTGGTGAGTTTCCTCCGGACTCAACCAGGCTTGGGGATAGCAGCCTTGAAGACGTGGGGATTATTCTTGTGTATAGCCTGGGGAATATAGCGCCGTATGGAAGCTCAGGCGATAGTGCGGTTATTTCTTTTGCGTATATCTTTAATCAAAATACTGGCATTGATAGCGCTTTCCCTGACCCTCAGTTATTGGTAGATACGACTCTTGAACCAAACGCACCAGAGCCACTTCCCTCCCACGATACTTTTTCAACTTGCGCCTATCCGGGACTGATCACCATGCCAGTTAAGGTTCTAAATGCGACCGACAAGAACTGGACCTGGAGCACATGGACATGGTCTCCATCAACGGGCCTTGCCTCTACCACGGGGGTAAATAATACGCTTAATATTGCTGCGCTATCGGGACCTACTACCTATACTATTACCGGCACAGACAGCGCTGTTAATATGATGTCCTGTAATTACAGGGTATTTTATCTTACCGTTATCCCGTGTTTCAATGTGACGAGTAACTCACCGGGGCCTGCCGCTATCCCAGGCGACGCTATTTGTATCAGTGATACTTTAAAACTTCACGCACATGGCGATTCTACGGGTGCTACCTATACGTGGTACGGACCGGGAGGTTTTATGTCCACCGGAGACTCTACTTTCAGAACTGGCCTGACTCTCGCGGACACCGGCACTTATTATGGAGTGAAAACAGTGGGGGCATCCCATGATACAGCGAGCACCTTTGTTGTGCTGAAACCGCTTCCGATAGTCAGGGCAAGCAGCAATGGGCCGATATGCTCCGGCGGCACTAATGTGTTAAATTTAACTGGCAATCCCGATTCCACGGGCGAGACATTTGTGTGGTCAGGCCCGGTTGGTTTCACTTCCACATTACAAGATCCATCCACAACAGGACTTCCAACGTCTTCGACCGGAATTTATAAAGTAGTTACCACGCTTAACGGCTGTATAGACAGTAATACTGTGTCAGTAATTATTGACTCCACACCGGCGGTGCCCACCATCAGCAGTAATGCACCCGTATGTTCGCAGAGGGATACCTTGAAGTTTACATCGGGCGATGCGACTCCGGGTGTAAATTATACATGGATTGGTCCGCTTGGGTTTACTTCAGCCCTGCAAAACCCGTTCATAGCTCATGTGCAGGAAGCAGATTCTGGTATTTATACGGTGACCGCCACAATATCGTATGATGGAATATCCTGCAACTCTAAGAATACTATTGATGATGCTGTCGATTCGACTCCATATTTGCCAATCGCCGGCAGCAACGGGCCAAATATATGTACGGGTACTCCCCTGTTGCTGACGGCAACGAGCACCGCAGGCTCCAGCTATAACTGGACAGGTCCTGACCTTTTTACTTCCCCATTACAAAACCCGACAATAAGCCCGGCGCCAACTGTGGCAACCGGCAATTATTATGTAGCTGCCACGCTGTTTTATCCCGGCATACCAGGAGGTTGTATTTCAGATACTGCATCCGTGTATGTTGCAATAGATTCCACTCCGGTAATACCGACAGCTGGAAGTAATTCGCCGGGCGCTCCGGGGCCCGTACTTTGCCAGGGAGATACCTTGAGACTGAGTGCAACTGATACTACCGCGGGAGTGAGTTATACCTGGGCAGGGCCTGATGCTTTTACGTCGACAAATGAGTACCCGGTAATACCAAACGTTTATCCGGCTGCTACCGGGACTTATACGGTGACTGCGACACTTGGAATATGTGCAGCTTCAGCCGTTACAACCGTAAGCATAACGCCAACACCACCACTTACCGTGACCAACAATGGCCCCGTATGCACGGGAGTGCAGGATACAATGCTGCTGCAAGCAGTCTGTGCCCCCGGCGCTACCTATAGCTGGACCGGGCCTTATACTTTTTTCTCATCGAACCAGAACCCCTACCGCACGCCAGTGATTATGGAATATGGTGGTATATACCAGGTAACGGCCTCTTTGTATGGATGCGCATCAGAAGTAGTGAATGATACGGTAATAGTGAGGCAGACGCCGGCGCCGCCGATCGTACCCTGGCTTGCTTATTGCCAGTTTTATTCAGCTCCTCCGCTCCAGGCAATGGGAGACAGTATATTGTGGTATCCTACGGATGTGCCCGGCGCTACCGGCAGCCTGACAGCCCCCGTGCCCCCGACCAGCAATACCGGCACTTCATGGTACTATGCAACACAGACTTTGATGGGGTGCACAAGCTACCTCGACTCTATAAAAGTGATAGTGAATGCCAAACCGGTGGTAAAGGCGAGCAGTGATACAGCGGTATGTCCACATAAGTCGTTAACGCTTACAGCCGTAGATACCGATCCGATAGCGTATTATCACTGGGCTCCTTTTCTGTATATTACTGATAGTTCCAGTCCATCAATAACAGTAATGCCTGAAACAGATGTAATCTATAGCGTTGTAGCCACTAACCAGTTTGACTGCACAGATACGGCATACGTGACTGTTAACGTATTGGCGGGCGCGGTGCTGAATCTGGGTGATTCTGTAACATTGTATCCCGGGCAAAGCTATCAGCTAAACCCGCTGACGAATTGCTCATCGTTTTCGTGGTTCCCCCCGGCAGGGTTAAGCAATGCAAATATTTCAAACCCAGTTGCATCTCCTGGGCTTAGCACAATATACATCGTGCAAGGGGAAACAAGCTGGGGGTGCATTGCGGTTGATTCCATCAGTATTTATGTAAACACCGAATCAATACTTGTATTGCCGAATGCATTTACGCCTGGCAATGGGCCTAATAGTGAATTTAAGATCATAAAGAGCGGCGAGGCCACGCTCAATTATTTCAGGATATTTGACAGGTGGGGCGTAAAAGTGTTCGAAACTACTGATATAAATATGGGATGGGATGGCACCTACAATGGCACCCCGCAGCTATTTGGAGTGTATGTATATGAAGTATCAGCCGTAACCGGCACCGGCACTCAATTGAATAAGCATGGAAATGTGACGTTAATAAGATAGAGGCCTTACGGTGGGAGTTGTTGTTCTAATGATCAACCACTTTCTATTATTTTCAGGGAAGCAGTAACCGCAGCACTACCAAAATGCAATATCCGAAGGCTGATACTTTCAGATAGTTTTTCGTGGCCGAATATATCGCCCAATTAGATTTGGATAGCGAATAGGTTTTTACTTGAGATTTATGTTCAAATTGGAACAGTAATGGAACATTAAAATAATATTTGTATTTTTGTGACCGACATAACCTATAATATGCCTGCATTGAAGTACACACACCTTATTGGACATAGAAGAAGTATTTTTTTATTTTGGTTTTTTCTGGCAAACATTTTTGCCATAAGTGTTCATGCCCAGTCTGGCATTACGAGCAATAGCCCCATATGTCCGGGGGATACGTTAAAGTTGCAGTCTACAGGAGCTTCTACCGGCGCCACCTATTTATGGTATGGCCCCGGATCGTTTACAAGTACATTGCAAAATCCGGTTATTCCCTTCCTTCCACCCGCTGATTCTGGTGTGTATCATCTCGTGAAAACAGTGTCCGGAGTTGCTGACAGCACTAGTATTGATATAGTGGTGAAGCCATTGCCCGTCGTAACTGCGGGAAGCAATAGCCCGGTTTGCTCAGGGATAGGAAATACGGTAATGCTCACTTCTGCGCCTGACAGCCCGGGAGAAACTTTTGCCTGGACCGGCCCTAACGGCTTTTCCTCAGCCCTGCAAAACCCGACAATACCGGCTCCCTCTGTCTCAGACCAGGGGCTATACAAAGTAGTAACTACCCTGAATAGTTGTAGGGACAGCATCTCCGTATTTGTACTGGTTGACTCTACACCTGCCGTACCCTCCATTGGGAGTAACGCACCTGTGTGTTCACATAGGGATACCCTGAAATTTACTTCCCGTGATGCGACTACGGGTGTAACATTCTCCTGGAGCGGGCCGTTAAGTTTTGGTTCTTCGCTCCAGAACCCCGTCATACTTCCGGATTTGCATGTTCCTGCGACAGGAATCTATACTGTGACTGCTACATTATTAGCAGGCGATTTCGCCTGCACCTCTCAGAATACATTGGCGGTAGTAGTGGATTCCACGCCCTATTTGCCTGTTGTTGGCAGTAATTCGCCGGTATGTTCCGGTAATGCTCTATTGCTGACCGCATCAAGTACCCTGGCTTCAAATTACAGTTGGACAGGGCCTGACCTGTTCACATCCGTTTTGCAGAATCCATCTATTAATCCTGCAGCCACAGGAGTTTCAGGCACCTATTATGTGAGCGCCGCAATCATCTACCCGGGCATACCAGGCGGGTGTATATCCGATACAGCTTCATTAGCTGCTGTTGTAGATTCTACTCCTGCTACCCCGGCGGTCAGCAGCAACTCTCCCGGACCTCCCGGTCCTGAGCTCTGCGACGGGGAAAGGCTGTTGCTAATAGCTAATGATACAACGGTTGGCCTAACATATTCGTGGTCAGGCCCTGGTGGATTTACTGCTACAGATGCGAACCCTGTAATACCACATGTGAGTGCTACGACCGTGGGGTCATATACGGTAACAGTATCGCTTGGCGCATGCAGCGTGACGGGAATTACCTCTGTAATAGTGACAACAAATCCTCCGTTAACTGTTACCAATAATGGCCCGGTATGTACCGGTATTCAGGACACCATTTTCCTGCAGGCTGCCAGTGCTCCGGGGGCCACCTTTGTATGGGCCGGGCCATATACTTTTTCATCGGCTAACCAAAACCCTTACCGCACGCCTGTGATTATGGAGTACAGCGGGGTGTACCAGGTAACCGCATTTCTTGGCGGCTGCGCCTCTGCCACGGTGAACGATACCGTAATTGTGCGGCAGACGCCAGCTCCACCCACCGTACCCTGGCTTACTTATTGCCAGTTTTTCAATGCCCCTCCGCTCCAGGCCATGGGAGACAGCATTTTATGGTACCCAACGGATGCTGCCAACGATACAGGCAGCCTGACGCCACCCATACCGCCAACAAGCAACACTGGCACTTCCTGGTACTATGCCTCGCAGACATTAATGGGCTGTACCAGCTACCTGGATTCAATAAAAGTGGTGGTGAATCCTAAACCTATAGTAACAGTAAGCAAGGATACAGTTGTGTGCCCAAAAGATTCACTAACCCTTACCGCTGTGGATACCGATCCGATAGCTTACTACCATTGGGCTCCGTTTATATATATAACAGATACCACGAGTTCGACTATAACAGTAAAGCCGGAAACCGATATAAAATACACTGTCGTAGCTACTAACCAGTTTGACTGTACAGATACTGCTTATGTGACCGTGAACGTGTTGGCGGCAGCTCAGTTGAATTTGGGAGATTCAGTTACGTTGTACCCCGGAGATAGCTACCAGCTAAATCCACTTACAAATTGTTCGTCATTTTCGTGGTTCCCTCCTGCAGGGTTAAGCAACGCGAATATTTCAAACCCTGTAGCATCGCCCGGGCTCAGTACCATGTATATTGTGCTCGGTGAAACAAGCTGGGGGTGCATTGCCGTGGATTCCATCAGCATATATGTGAACCCGGAATCCTTACTTGTATTACCAAATGCATTTACTCCAGGCAATGGTCCTGACAATGAATTTAAGGTCGTAAGGAGTGCGAACGCCACGCTGAATTATTTTAGGATATATGACAGGTGGGGTGTACTGGTATTTGATGCAAACAACATAGATGCAGGCTGGGACGGCACTTACAAGGGCACGCCTCAGCCGTTTGGGGTGTACGTCTATGAAATATCTGCAGTAACAAATACCGGTGTAAACTTCGTCAAGCACGGAAATGTGACGCTGATACGGTAATCACTTTACCGGGCATATTAATTTCTCTTTCATAATCCAATGGAGATATCCCTGGGCGAATTGTTTATGAAAATATACGTTCCAAAGCCCATGCTTTAAGGCACATTTCTTCCCACTCACGGTCCGCATCGCTATCATAGGTTATTGCGCCGCCCGCCTGGTAAGATAAATAACCGGTAGCGGCATTATAGAACAAGCTCCTTATTACAACGTTCAGATCAAAATCTCCCGTTGGGGTAATATACCCCAATGTACCGGAAAATAAACCACGGGCGGAACGTTCGTACTTATCTATAAGTTGCATCACTTTAAATTTGGGCGCACCAGTCATGCTGCCCATGGGGAAGGAATGACGGATGGCGTCAGTAAATGGCACCTCAGCTCTTAATGTGCCGCTCACAGTTGAGATCATTTGATGCACTTGTGGGAATGAATAAATGCCAAAAAGCTCCTCAACCTCAACACTGCCCACTTCGCAACACCTTGCGAGGTCATTGCGTACCAGATCTACTATCATTACATTTTCCGCTCGTTCTTTTATGTCCATGCGCAGCGTCTCCTTTATTTGATCGTCTCTCGTTTTGTCAATATCCCTGCGCGCGGTTCCTTTTATGGGCTGGGACAATATCTTACTGCCAGCCTTGCGCAGGTAGCGCTCGGGGCTGGTACACATCATATACTGGTCATGCAGCCTGTAAAAGGCAGCAAATGGAGCCGGTGACAACACATTAAGCGCGTGGAATACCTGCAAAGGAATTACCTCGGCCTTTTCACAAAAACCTTTATTGCAAAAATTGATCTCATAACAATCGCCATCGGCGATATGCTTGCGGAGTGTCGCGATAGTGTCGATGTATTCATCTTTTTCTATAGCCTTAGTAAATTGCACTTTGGGAATTGGCGATTTAAACGGAACATCGTCGGATTTGCAAATTGCCTCGTAAATAAGCTTAGGATCGCCTATTGTTTCTACGGTCAAAACGGTTTGTTCACTGTTGATATAACAGACCGTTTCAGGGATGAAAAAATGAAATAGGGGAAACCCTGTATTTGCAGGAAGCGTAGTCGTTAACTTTGGCTCCAGCAGATTCTTGCAGTCATAGTTTAAGTGCCCAAAAATCCAATCCTGCTTTTCGTCGTGCAACTGCTGCAACTGTGAGAGGAAATCAGCGCTACCTTGAGTGGCGACCACATTCATACTCCCTGTTGCCAGCAGGCATTCATAACTATTGTATTGAGATTTATAATTATTATTGTCTAAAAAAAGAAGGATGCTGAATTGGTTGGCCCAATCCAGCATTCTTACCTTTACTTGCTTCGTCTGCGCAGTTTCCAGCGCATAGGTAGCTATATTTCTTTGCAATTGCTGCAGGAATTTACTTTTACGCCCGGGTTGTTAACTCATAGGGAGCATGGCCGATTTAAAAATCATCGTCATCATCATCGAAACCACCACCGCTGCCCTCGGTAAAAAAGCCGAGATCTTTAAACTCTTCATCCACATCGAAATCATCGTCCTTTCCAGATTTCTTTTTAGGCGCCTTTGTCTTTGATTTAGGGAGGTCAAATTCTTCAAATTCTTTTTCAATATCGTAATCATCTTCTTCCTCCTTACCAAAATCATCATCTTCCTCCTCCAGGTCATCATCATCGTCATCATCATTCTTGCTTTTCTTGGCTGCTGATTTTTTTTTGGGCACTGCATCCAGGTCATCATCATCATCATCTGTTGCTTTTTTCTTCTTTGCAGCAGAAGAAAGAGATTTTTTTGAAGCAGATTTTTTTGAAGGAGCATCCAACTCTTCGTCAAAATCATCATCGTCATCCAAGCCGGATTTTTTAGGCTTGGAAGATGTTTTTTTTGATGCGGGAGCCTTACTCGCCGCAACAACTTTTTTGGCTGATGGTTTCTTTTCCGTATTTGATTTCATAGCTCTTAAACTTGATGCCGTAAAATTTTAATAGTTTGGTGAAATTGCCAAATTTTTTTTAGAAAATAAACTTTTTTTTTTAAGAAATATTCAATAATTGCTCTCGCCCGGTACCATTGGAAATATAGGCAATCTTTGTTTCCAGGTAACTCTCTACGAAATGGCAGTAATCCTTAAATACCTGTGGCAGCTCTTCATAATTTGTGCATGCACTTACCGGTTTATCCCACCCGGCAAATGTCTCATATACCGGCTCCAAATCGACATCGCAAATGTCAAAAGGGAATTCCTTGGTTTCCCGGCCATCTGCAAAATAAGCAACTGCGGCCTTTACCGGGTTAAAATTATCCAATACATCCGCCTTTGTAATAATCAGCTTTGTAACGCCGCTCAGCATCACCGCATACCTGAGCGCTACAAGGTCTATCCATCCGCAACGGCGCGGACGGCCCGTAGTAGCGCCGAACTCGCTTCCGGCAGCACGAATAGCCTCGCCGGTTTCATCCATCAATTCCGTAGGAAATGGCCCTCCGCCTACCCTGGTACAATAAGCCTTTGTAATGCCATAAACCTCGCCGACGCGCGAAGGAGCCACGCCTAAACCATTGCATACGCCTGCAGCTATCGTATTGGAGGAGGTGACGTAAGGGTAAGTGCCAAAGTCTATATCCAGCATGCTGCCCTGGGCTCCTTCAGCCAATACGCGCTTACCATCTTTAATATGGTTATCGAGCCAATATTCCGCATTCACGATCTGTAAGTTACGTATTTGCTCAATAGCCTCAAAAAAAGGCTGCTCCCATTGCCGCCAGTCGACCACCTGGTCATATTGGCGGAGCAATTGCAAGTGCTTTTCAGTTAGCTTATTGTATTTTTCTTTAAAATTTTTACCCAAAATATCACCTACACGGAGCCCGTTGCGGCCTGTCTTGTCCATATAAGCCGGGCCTATTCCTTTAAGCGTAGAGCCTATCTTATCTGCGCCCTTTAATGTTTCAGAAGCAGCATCCAGTGCGCGGTGTGTGGGTAGGATCAGGTGGGCTCTCTGGGAGACATATAGCCTGCTCAGCAGGCCGGGGCATAACGGCAGTATTTTCCCGATCTCATTTTGCAGCGTTACCGGGTCTATTACAACGCCGTTGCCTATGAGGTTGAGGCAATGATCCTGGAAAACACCCGAGGGAATGGTATGCAGCACTACTTTTTGTCCGTTAACATACAGTGTATGCCCTGCATTAGGCCCGCCCTGGAACCGTGCTATAATATCGTATTTACCGGCAAGGTAGTCAACAATCTTACCCTTGCCTTCATCCCCCCATTGCAAACCCAGCAAAACATCAACCATGAACTATTTTTTTAGGAGCGCAAATTTAACGAGTAAAAGATTTAAAATTCAAATAAGATTCAAAAGTAAGGAACGTTGACAAGATAAACTCTATTATAAGACACTGTTATTTTTCTGGTGCATTGCCAATTGTCGCGAATTGGTCAGCCCACGATGGGGCAAAACATATTTTATATTGAGTGGCTACAAAGCGGTAGCCCCTATGGGGCATATCATGTTATAACAAAACACTTATTCCCTAACAATAGCATTTAGGGCCGGGGTTTACTATCTTTTCCTTTTTCAAAACCCTGTAATGTAGACATTAATTGCTGCATTGTGCGCTGGTAGTTATTACTCGAACCGTCAAGGAAAATAGTATTGCCTTTCCCGTATTCAGCGAAATGCTTTATGGCATCCGTCCACATAGAAAAAAGAATATAGGAAGCATCAAGGTTAGCCGTTTCCATTTCTTTTGCCGCTGAAGCAATACCTTTTGCCACCTCCTCGCGGAAAAGCGCTACTCCCTGCCCGCGCATCTGCGCGGCCTGCCTTTCCGCTTCCGCTGATATCTTAATAGCATTGCCTTCCGCTTCGGCGGCCTTTGTTTTTGTGATGAGCAATGCCTGCCCTTCATTTTCAGCTGCAGCCTTAAGATTATTTGACGCCACTACCTGCGCCATTGATTTTAATATTACCTCATCAAAAGTTATGTCGTTAATCTGCAGGTCGAGCAAGTGGTATCCCCAGCCCTCTAATTGTATGTCAAGCTGTTCTTTTACATGCAGGATTATTTCCGTACGCAACTGTAATATCTCAGATTGTTTCTTCGTAGCCACAAATGCCCGGACGGCGCCTTCTACAGATTTGATGAGCGCCTGCATAAAATTGCGGTCATCCATGAACTTGAAAGCTACATTCTCCATAGTGCTGCTGTCCTGGTTGAGTACAGAGTACAGCAGCATAGCAGTAAAATATACATTAGCCTGGTCCAGCGTAATGGCCTGGAATTTCAGATCCATCGACCTGTTCTGGTAGGATATTCTCCTGAATATTTGTTCTATAAAAGGAATACGCATATTCAGGCCGGGCCGCATGATGCGTTTAAACTTACCAAACACGGTGATCACCGCCACATTGCCTTGTTGCACCGACACAAAACTCAACATTATTATAAGAAAAACGACGCCAATAAAAATGTACACAGATACCATAACGGTTGATTTTAATTCGGAAATGTACTAAGGTTAAGTAAAGATACCTGTTTGCGTAAACTCTTTATTATTATTATTTACTTTTGGCAAGAGGTTAAGCATGTCCTATGGCAAAACTGTTATTAAACATGACTGAGATGCAGAAAGACTTTTTTGCAGATACGGCAATGATCGGTATTGCCACAGCCTTGCCGGGTTACCATCTTTGCTGGGTACTCAACATGCATTTTGATATTAATTTTGAAAGGGATCCGGAACAAAATATTTCTTCGCAAAAGAAAGAGAATCAATATCATTTCCCGATATACCAATGCGCATTTCCTAACAGCAGCCACAAATACATGCTGTATAAATTAAAAAACGGCGCCGAGTCACTCCTGCCTGAAACCAAACAATTAGATTATCTCTGGATGATACACACTGCTAACCCCGAACGTGATGCCATGGAAATAGCCCGTGAGCTAAAGAACATACCGGACGTGCAATTAGCCCGGATACTCGCTACCGACCAGTTAAAAAAAAGCATTCAAAATCTGCTGGTTTGATGCGGGCGCCCTTTCAGGGTTTTACAAAATAAAATTGTTCATTTTACTATAATAATGTGTGTTCGGATTCGTGTCAAGTAGAGACGCAATGCATTGCGTCTCTACCATATGGGGGCGCTTGAAAAACCACCCACCTGACACCGAAAGGAGGTGTACTGACGGGGTTTCTACGTAAATTTTTCGGCAGCTTCGTTTCTCATCACTACCACACCATCAAACACGTCTATGAGCACTGGTTTTGACTTATCAATTTCGCCGCCAATGATCTTTTTACTGAGCATGTTAATGAGGTCTTTCTGAATTACCCGTTTCAGTGGACGAGCCCCGTATTGTGGGTCGAAGCCACGCTGTACCAGATAGTCAAGCGCATAATCAGTGAACTGCAGGTCTATGCCCTGGGCCGACAGCTGTTTTTGCAACTGCTCCAACTGTATCCTGATAATCGCCTTTATCTCTTTTTTCATGAGCGGGCGGAACATGATCACATCATCTATACGGTTCAGAAATTCCGGCCTTAATGTTTGCCGCAACACTTCCATCACCTGCTCCTTTGTGGCATCTATTACCTGCTCTATATCCTGTCCGTCTTTAAGCTCGGCAAAATTCTCCTGTATAATATGGCTGCCCATATTGCTGGTCATGATGATAATAGTATTTTTAAAGTTTACCACCCTGCCTTTATTGTCTGTAAGGCGGCCATCATCGAGCACCTGCAGCAGTATATTGAATACATCAGGGTGCGCTTTCTCTATTTCATCCAGCAGTATTACAGAATAAGGCTTACGGCGAACAGCCTCGGTGAGCTGGCCGCCCTCATCATAACCCACATATCCGGGAGGCGCGCCTACCAGCCGGCTTACGCTATGTTTTTCCTGGTATTCGCTCATGTCTATGCGCGTCATCATGGTATCATCATCAAAGAGAATCTCTGCAAGGGCCTTGGCCAGTTCCGTTTTGCCCACGCCGGTAGTGCCGATGAAAATAAATGAGCCGATGGGTTTACGCGCATCATGCAATCCCGCCCTTCCGCGCCTTATCGCGTCGGATACTGCCTCTATGGCTTCATCCTGGCCCACTACTCTCTTATGTAATTCATCTTCGAGGTGCAATAGTTTTTCGCGCTCGCTTGTGAGCATCCGCTGCACGGGTATCCCCGTGGCCTTAGCAACATTAGCGGCTATATCTTCAGCGTCCACTTCTTCTTTCAGCAATCTTTTGTGCTGGTCGTCCAGCCCGTGAAGCTGTTTTGACAATTTGTCTATAATAGCTTCCTGCTCCTGGACCTTTCCATAGCGTATCTCAGCCACCCTGCCGTAATTACCCTCGCGTTCCGCCTGCTCTGCCTCTAGCTTAAGGCCCTCGATCTGTTTTTTTGATTTATTTATTTTGTCAACAATTTCTTTTTCTTCCAGCCACTTAGCCTTCAGTGTATCGCGCTCCACGGAAAGTAGTGAAATCTCCTGGTTCAGCTCTTTTAGCTTATTGTCGTCTTTTTCTCTTTTTATAGCTTCCCGTTCTATTTCCAGCTGGCGTATGCGGCGTTCCAGTTCATCGAGGGCTTCCGGCATGGAGTTAAGCTCCAGCTTTAGTTTGGCGGCACTCTCATCGATCAGGTCTATGGCTTTGTCCGGCAGAAACCGGTCGGTAATATACCTGTTGGACAGCTCCACCGCTGCTATTATCGCTTCATCCTTTATGCGTATCTGGTGGTAGCTTTCATAGCGGTCTTTAAGGCCCCGGAGAATAGATATAGCATCTTCCGGCGTAGGCTCGTCAACAAACACTCTCTGGAAGCGCCTTTCCAGCGCCTTATCTTTCTCAAAATATTTTTGATATTCATTGAGCGTTGTAGCGCCAATAGCCCTCAGGTCTCCCCGGGCCAAAGCGGGCTTCAGTATATTGGCGGCATCCATAGCGCCTTCCATCGCGCCCGCGCCTATAAGTATGTGTATCTCATCAATAAACAGGATCACGTTGCCATCACTTTCCGATACTTCTTTGATTACTCCTTTCAGCCTTTCTTCAAACTCACCACGATATTTAGCGCCCGCCATGAGCAACCCCATATCGAGGGCGAATATTGTTTTTGATTTTAGATTATCAGGTACATCTCCATTGATGATCCGGTGAGCGAGGCCCTCAACAATGGCGGTCTTGCCCACACCGGGTTCGCCTACAAGAATTGGATTGTTTTTGGACCTGCGGGAAAGTATATGCAATGTCCGGCGGATCTCTTCATCACGGCCTATTACCGGGTCGAGCTTGCCGTTACGGGCTAGCTCGTTCAGGTTTTTGGCATATCGCTGCAGTGCGTTGTACTGCTGCTCAGATGTTTGGGAATTTACGGTGCTGCCTTTGCGCAGCTCTTTGATGGCAGCTATCAACCCTTTTTCGGTAAGGCCGGCATCCTTTAATATTTTGCTGGCATCGTCATTTACCTGCAGCAATGCTATGAGCATATGCTCAGGGGTTACGAATTCATCGCCAAATGTTTTTAATATATTGGCTGTGCGCAGCATTACGTTGTTTGCCTCCCGGCTAATGTTTTGCGCCGGTTCGCCGCCCTGCATTTTGGGCAGGCGACTTATTAGCTCTTTTAGCTTGCCTTCTACAAAACTGACATTTACATTGTTCTTCTTCAGTAAATAAGATATAGGCCCGTCGTTATCATTGAGCAATGCCTGTAAAATATGGGCGGTCTCAATGCCGGGGCTCTGGCTGTCGAACGCAAGCTGCTGTGCCTGCTGCACAATTTCCTGTGCCTTGATGGTAAAATTATTTAAGTTCATATGGTGTTTTTAATGTAAGGCTAATAAATAGAGCCAAAGTTTGTTGTAGTTACGGCATTATTTAAGGTAGCTCACCTATACCCATAAAAAGCGTTCCAAAATAATTATGCTGAAATTATGTCATATAAATTTTGGAATAAAGGACAACGTGGCTTAATTGCCGTCGGTCAACTGCTTTTATTGCAGTTAGATGACGCCGCTCGCTATGATATATATTATATTTTTGTATGAAATGAATGCTCACAAATTTATCCCTTGATGAGTATAAATGATGATGCTATTCCTTGACGACTTTTTTTGTGAGTTTATACCCAGTACGTTGGTCCACCACCTGCACGACATATACCCCTGGCGCTAATGACCGTATATTTTCTACCGCCTTGTTTGAAGTAATCGTTGCATAAAAAACCTCCTGCCCCAGGGCATCTAACAGAATCATTTTACTGCCTGCGGCATGAGTGATCGTTATACAGCTGCTGGCAGGATTCGGGAAGATCTGCACATTGGCGTAGTTAATCATCCGCACATAAGAAGTTGTATCCGTTCCCGTTGTGTCTGTATGAGAGGTATCACTCGCCAGCCGTACCACCACCGTATCATAACTCACTGTATCGCAGAGCAGCAGAGCCAGTACGTAGGTGGTGGTGGTATCCGGGTGCACGTAGATACCTGATTTATTACTGTCTATTACTACGCCATTCGCATACCAGTAAGTAGGTACGTAGCTATCCAGCGTATCGCCTATCAGCACCGTATCGCCCGCGCTGTCTATTACCCGGTCAGGCCCGGCATTGGCTACCGCGTTGCTGGGTATTACACTTACATCATCTACTAAGTACCAACTGGCACCTACATCCGTTGTGCATACGCAATCTAGTGCTACGGTATCCCATACCGGCACAAAACTCATGTGTGCAGTATCTGTAAAGTTGCTAATGGTTATCAACCTTTCAGTGCCATTGGCTATAAAGCTGCCGTGTATCTTCGTCCAGTTGATCGTGTCAGAAATAATTTCATTCTCCACTATTTGCGGTGTATATTGGCTTTGCGGCAGTCCGAAATTGTGTGTAGTATCAATAGTGCCGTCATCTAAATATGCGCCTATATGGTTTATGTTATATGATGAACCGTACTCCTGCACTACGTAAAAGGTAACACAATAAGATTGCCCCGGCAATCAGGGGCATAGATAAATGGCCTTGCAAATAATCACGTCTCTGTGTACCCATACTTTCTGATTCATTGTCAAACATCTGCACCTGAGCCATACCATTACCAGTACGTGCATAATGATAATATTTCATCGCAGAAGGCACACCGACAAAAATTGAAGAATCTTCAGCGCATACATTGCAATATTCAGGAACACCGGAAAGGCCACCTGCCCATCCCGGAGGATCAGGATACCAACCACTATCTAAGCTCATCCAGTAATCAGCAAATTTTATTTCATCAAAATATATGGGACATCGTGAATAATTTTCAAAACTGGGGTTCATAACCAAATTCACCTGTGCCATGCTATTGGCACAGGTGAATAAGAGCAATATTGCTAATGTAGTTTTCATTTGTAATAAACGAATATACAATTGTTCTATCGCAAATTGGAAATTATACGTTGTCGGGTGTGTGACAAATCGCACTCCTGTTTAGTTGCCCGGGCCTTCAGGTCCGGGGGTAAGGTGGTCATTTGTTAGGCTTCAGCCAAAATTATGTGGTATGGGTAAGTCCTGCGCAAGTAATTTTGGCTGAAGCCATGATGCCATTTATATGGCACCCCGACCTGAAGGCCGGGGCAATTTAAAATCCAAATTTGAAGAGGGCGATTTGTGCTTTTGTTGCAGCTATTTAACAATACATAGACGATTAAATATTACATTAGCGGACAAATGAATGCCTGCATGAAATCGAAAAATACCCTCTTTTTTATATTGCTATCCTCCCTGTTTCTCACTTCCTGTAGTTTCAATCACCTGTTTTATGACACGGAAAAGATACCGGCAACATTCAAACAGGTGACGATAATGACAAAGACAGGGGATACTACGTATCTGAATATTGGTTCGGGATTCCAGCCCACCTTTACCGATAATAAGTATAAACCATTGCCATTGTCTTACACTTTTGAAAGCGTGAATTTTAAAAATGAGAAGGGCAATAACCTGGTGGGCTGGTTTGCAAAACCTGAAAAGAAAACAAACCCACTCATCACTATCCTGCTGCTTCATGGAAATGGCACTAATATCGTTGTAGATTTTTATTCAATCATACAGTTGGTAAAACAGGGGTTCCAGGTATTTACTTTCGATTATAGCGGCTATGGTTTCTCTGAAGGCAAGCCAACGAGGAAAAGAGTTTTAGCTGATTGCAATGACGCCCTGAATATGCTTTTGTCGCGTGCAGATGTGAAGGGTACCAAAGTTGTTGTGTATGGCGAGTCTATGGGTGGGCAACTGGCGGCCACTCTTGCATCTGAAAATGAAGCTAAAATAAATTCGCTTGTTATGGAGGGCGCTCCGTCATCACATAAAGATATAGCGGCACGCATGCTGGGAGCATTTGGATTTCTTGCGCATGTATTGGTCAAGAATGAGTATAGCTCGGTAAAGTCAGTGGAGCGTTATCACAAACCATTGTTGGTGATACAGAGCTCGGAGGACAAAACAGTTCCGCTTTCCATGGGCAGGAAAATCTATGACCATGCCAATGAGCCTAAGTCCTTTTATCAAATAAAGGGCGGCCATATTGGAGGGCTGTCGCTTTATGTGGATAGCATAGCGGTTAGAATTAAAGGATTGGTAAGTCAATGACAAATCCAATATGGGTGACATTATTACCCATCTCACATAATCTCAATACCAGTCCTTAGTATTTCTTCCACAAAAGGGTCTCTTTCAGGTGTGAAATCTTTGGTGTTGTAGGTGCGGGGCTGGATGTCAATATTAGGTCGTTTTATTAATAACATTGAGAACAACTTTACATCTTCAAAGCCTATGCTCTTAAATTCATCAGCTACAAAGGCAACATCTATATCGCTCCATTCGTGTTGTTCGTTACGGGAGTAAGAACCATATAATACTACCTTGCGAAGGTGGATGCCTGAATGTATTATTTCATTGGCAAGCTTTTCCAAATTTTTAATTACAGTTCTTTTAGTAAGCATATCCGCAACGTGTTTACCCGGTCAAGAATTTGTTTGGTTTGTTTGGCTTTATAGGTTTTAAAAATGCTTTGCATATAATCAGGATAACGTCCTTCTAACTGAAATTGATTCATTTCACTTAAAAATTGTTTGTCAATATCTGGCATTTGTATTTTTGTTTTATCCAGAATACTCGTAAGGCGATGAATTTTAGGAGGTGTATTGTCTATATTATCTTTCACCCAATGCGCTTTGCACAATTTTTCTTAAACAAGATGGCCCAAAATAAAGATTGGATATAATTTTTGGAAATGTACAAGTCATTTACCGCTTTCCAATCTTTGGCTGCTGTTTTAACCCAATAATCTATATGATCTTGCTTTGTCAATATGCTTGCGGTTCGTCATGCAAAAATAATAAAATCAACGATACTTATCGGTGACGGGACTAACGAATAAATACCGGTTACTAAATACTTTATTCTAAAAAAGATATACAGAACCGGTGGATAAGTTTACCTGTCTTATTTTAAAAGTATCGGCCTAATCTTATTAATTTCACTACAGTAATATTTAATAGCCTGTATGAAAGTATTAATAATAATGGGGTCTAAGACCGATGAAGTTGTGATGCAGGAATGCAGTAAATGGCTCGACTGGTTCAACATAGAAAATAATATGGTGGTGGCCTCGGCCCACCGTAACCCCGATAGGGTAAGGGAGATCATTGTAAACGCACAAGGCAACGGATACGGTGTGGTCATTGCCGCCGCGGGAATGGCTGCTGCTTTACCGGGTGTATGCAGCGCCTACACATCGCTGCCTGTGCTTGGTGTACCGCTTGACGGGGGGTTGCCCGGAGGTATAGATGCATTATACAGCATAGTGCAGATGCCTGCGGGGTTACCGGTGGGTACCCTGGCCGTCGGCAAGGCAGGCGCGCGAAACGCGGCGGCACTGGCTGCGCGTATTTTGGCACTGGCAGATGCTGCAGTTGCTAGCCGACTGGAAGAATTTAAGGCGAATGACTATAGGATTTAGTTCCCGCCTTCGCTGAAAAAGCTATGGCGGGCGAGGGATTGGTTGAAAAGTTGATTGGTTGATTAGTCGTTTTGTGAACATTGCTTTTTTCTCCATTAACCATTAACCATTGACCATTGACCATTGACCATTGACCATTGACCATTGGAATTAACCTTCTCTTAATATTAGTAATGGCGAACACTTTGTATATTTAACCTAACAGCTAAAACTGAAGAACTTTGACAGAAGCGATCATTAACCTGGAGACGGTAAATCCGATAGAATTTTTCGGGGTCAATAACAGCAAATTCGAGATATTAAAACGGAAATTTCCCCTGCTAAAGCTATTGTCAAGGGGTACGCAAATAAAAATATCGGGCCAACCCGATGAGGTGAGTGCAGCGCAAACCAAAATAGGGCAGGTGATCCAGTACCTGGAGCGAAACGGGCACCTGTCTGAAAATTACTTTTCTAAAATACTCGGGGACGAAGAGCAGGGTGATAATTTTGCCGAGGACCCGGCAAATAATGACATCCTTGTATTCGGGCCTAATGGCCGGGTAGTGCGCGCCAAGACGCAGAACCAAAAGTTGATGGCCCAGGCGTCTGAAAAGAATGACATCATTTTTGCCATAGGCCCGGCCGGTACGGGTAAAACATATACCGCCGTTGCGCTTGCTGTTCGGGCGCTTAAAAACAAGGCTGTTCGCAAAATAATACTTACCCGCCCTGCGGTGGAAGCCGGTGAAAGCCTTGGTTTTCTGCCAGGCGATCTGAAGGAAAAAATAGACCCCTACTTACGCCCGTTGTATGACGCGCTTGACGACATGATACCGAGCGACAAGCTCAATTATTATATGGCCAACCGTATCATAGAGATAGCCCCCCTGGCTTATATGCGCGGCCGCACATTGGATAACGCCTTCATTATCCTCGATGAAGCGCAGAACTCTACCGACCTTCAGCTAAAAATGTTTCTTACCCGCATAGGATCATCTGCTAAGGCAATTATCACCGGTGATCTTACCCAGATAGACCTGCCGAAAAATCAAAAGTCAGGCTTGATAAAAGCCACCCGCATCCTGAAGAATATAGATGGCATAGCCCAGATAATGCTGGATGAGGCCGACGTAGTGCGGCACAGATTGGTAAAGCAGATTATACGGGCTTACGATAAAGACCAGGCAAGGGAAGAAGAACTGGAAGAAAAGAGAAAGCCTCTTATCGGAAGTTGATTAGGCTAATGCACGCAGTCAATTAGCTATTTTTCTTCGTGAGCATCTGTTCGATTTTATCTACGACCTTGCCGATCACATTGCGGGATTCATATTTTTGGCTGACAAGTTCCAGGGCTTTATGGGCCATCTCTTCGGCTTCCGGCTTGTTGTCCAGGCACCATTGTACTGCCTTTACAAAATCGCCCGGCTTACGTGCAAGCAGGTAATGAACTCCCGGAATTGCTTCAATTCCTTTTATCCCGTATGTCGTAGTGATGACCACCTTGCCCGCGGCCATAGCCTCCAGTATTTTCACCCTTATTCCGCCGCCTGACCAAAGCGGCACTATAAGTATTTTCTTATCGGCTATAAATGCCTCCGCATCGGGTACTTCAGCAAGGCAATAAACACCATTTATATTTATTTTTTTGAATTCTTCCGGCATATGCCTTCCCGCGAAATAAAATTCAAACCCGGGCACTGCCATATGTATTCCGGGCCAAACTTTTTCCAGGAACCAGCGTATGCCTTCACGATTGGCGATCCAATCCATAGCACCTATATGATATCCTACCCAACGCTCATTTATGCCTTTTTTGATTTTTTCGATCTCAATGCTGAAAGGGGCAACGATCATATTTTTTACGTCTTCAAGGCGGCCAACCATCTGTGCATCCTTTTCCGTTATGGGCAATAACAGATCATATTTTTTCCATGCATTCCTTTCAAAATCCTTTATTCTTTTTGCCAGGTTCTTGAAGTAAAAACGTTTTACCGGGTTTTTATGCCTGCGTGCCAGTCTTTGCCATATCTGGTATTCCACATTATGCAGCCGCAAAACGGTTACTGCATTCGACAGTTGCTTTATTGCAGGCATGTAGGTAGTTAAATACACACTTTCCACCTGCACCACGTCCGGCTTAAATGAAGAGAGTGCGTGTTTTAGTTTTTCTTTAAATCTGTTGTCATCAAACCGGGCCGCATGTTCGGGCTGAGTACTAAACAGAAAGTTCCTGAGCACGCCTGTCCACTTAAGGTGGTTATTCACATCCACCCATTCAAATGCGTAGAGGTTTGAAAAGAGTTCGTCCAGCTTATCGCGTTTGATAAAATGACGCGAAGTATTCATAGCAAGCAGGTAAACGACCCAGCCAGAACGATGATAACCTTGTATCATGGCGTTCATAGCAAGGTTACCGCCATCGTTTAATGGGTAGGGCACCCTGTTAGTAATGATCAATATTTTGCGCGCTGCCATTCGTTGCATGAAAATAGATAACTTGCCGGATTTAACAGCAACAGAACAAAGTCTTACAAGACAAATATATTTTCCTGGTGTTGGTAATATAACGTGGATGCTAACTATTAAATTTGACTTACAAAATAAATCATGAAGGCAAAGAAATTAATTTTCCTCGGCTCAAAACCCATTGGCTATGAATGTTTTGCTTATCTGATCTCGCAGGCAGCCCTTTTAAATGTGGAAATAGCCGGATTGCTCACACATGCGCGCAAAGAATTCGGGAATGCCCATGACCTCAATATCCTTGCAAACGAGCATAACATTCCCATTTTGAACAGCCTGGCAGACCTGCCGGAATGTGATATTATTTATTCCGTGCAATACCATGAGCTTCTGAAAGAAGAGCATATAAATAAGGCAGGCGAAATCTGCGTGAACTTGCACATGGCGCCCTTGCCGGAATACCGTGGGGCTAACCAGTTTTCCTTTGCTATTATTGATAACAAAAAAGAATTTGGCGCTACTATCCACTGCATTGATACCCGCATAGACCATGGCGACATCCTCTTTCAAAAAAGATTCCCGATCCCCGAAAATTGCTGGGTTGATGAATTATACCAACTTACCTATGCCGCCTCCCTAAACCTTTTCAGGCAAACCCTGGCGCATATTATTGATGGCAGCTACAACCCTGTGCCACAGGAATTGCTGAAACCCAAATTCGGTTCGAGCGTGCATTACAGAAAAGAAATGGCTGCGCTAAAATTGATAGACCTCGCATGGGATAAAGAGAAAACCGAGCGGCATATACGGGCTACTTCCATGCCCGGTTTTGAGCCTCCCTGGTGCATGATAAACGGGGAGAAAGTATATTTTACAAGGCACAAATAAAGAAACAGGTTGAAATCACCTTAAGCCGGCAATATGGCTTAGTCTAACGCTTTAGCGTCTTCTAAAAGCACGCTTGCTTTATTGTTGATCATCTCCACAAAGCCTCCGGATATTTCGTAAGATTGGGTAGTGTTCTTGTCTTTGAACACCTTCATCTTTCCTTTGCGCAATGAGGCAACGATAGGGGCATGGCGCTCCAAAATCTCAAAAGTGCCTTCTGTCCCCGGCAAATAAAGGCCGTAAACTTCCCCGCTAAATATTTTGCGTTCCGGTGTTAATATTTCCAGTGTCATAAAAGCCCCCTCCTGACTCCCCCCAAGGGGGAGGGTTTTTAATATTTATAAATGCCTTGCGCTCCATCTCCTCCCCTTGGGGGAGGCTGGGAGGGGCTTTTAATTCTTCGCCTGCTCCATCAGCTTCTTGCCCTTGGCTATAGCATCGTCTATGTTACCTACCAGGTTAAAGGCTGCTTCTGGATATTCATCCACTTCGCCATCCATGATCATATTAAATCCGCGGATAGTGTCTTCAATTGGCACCAGTACGCCCTTGAGACCCGTAAAGGCTTCGGCAACGTGGAATGGCTGCGACAGGAAGCGCTGCACTTTACGCGCACGCGCCACAGTGCTTTTGTCCTCTTCACTTAACTCATCCATACCGAGGATGGCTATGATATCCTGGAGTTCTTTATAGCGTTGTAATATGAGTTTTACCCGGTTTGCACAGTCGTAATGCACATCGCCTACAATCAATGGTGTAAGAATACGTGAAGTTGACTCAAGCGGGTTAACCGCAGGATAAATACCAAGGTCAGCTATCTTACGGTCCAGAACGGTTGTAGCATCCAGGTGCGCAAATGTTGTTGCGGGAGCCGGATCGGTAAGGTCATCCGCAGGTACATACACCGCCTGCACGGAGGTAATGGAACCATTTTTTGTGGAGGTAATACGCTCCTGCATCAGACCCATTTCAGTAGCGAGTGTAGGCTGGTAACCCACCGCTGATGGCATACGGCCTAAAAGGGCGGATACTTCTGAACCTGCTTGGGTGAAGCGGAATATATTATCAACGAAGAAGAGAATGTCTTTTCCTTTACCGGTACCATCACCATCGCGGAAATATTCTGCAACGGTAAGGCCAGACAATGCCACACGGGCACGCGCGCCGGGCGGCTCGTTCATTTGCCCGAATACGAAGGTGGCTTTACTTTCCTTAAGCTCGTTCATATCCACAGTGCTCAGGTCCCATCCGCCTTCTTCCATGCTGTGCTTAAACTTATCACCATATCTTAAGATGCCCGCTTCTATCATTTCGCGCATCAGGTCATTACCTTCACGTGTACGCTCACCTACACCGGCAAACACCGAAAGGCCCGCATAAGACTTGGCGATATTATTGATCAATTCCTGGATCAATACGGTCTTGCCTACGCCGGCGCCACCAAACAAACCAATCTTACCGCCTTTTGCATAAGGCTCAATCAGGTCAATAACTTTGATACCTGTATATAATATCTCAGATGAGGTGCTGAGGTTTTCAAACAAAGGTGGCTTGTTGTGTATAGGACGGCCATTGGTTTTATCCGGGGCCGGAAGCCCGTCGATCGCATCGCCGGTTACATTAAACAGGCGGCCATTGATCTGGTCGCCTACCGGCATGGCTATAGCCTTGCCCGTATCCCTTACTTCAGTGCCGCGAACCAGGCCTTCCGTACCATCCATAGCCACAGCGCGAACGCTGTCTTCACCAAGGTGCTGCTGCACTTCAAGCACTAATTTATCTCCGTTTTCACGAGTCAGTTCCAGGGCGTTAAATATCTCTGGTAGCTTGCCGCCATTACCAAAATAAACGTCCACAACCGGCCCGATAATTTGTTTGATCTTACCAACGCTTAACATAAGTATCTGTTATATAAATAAATAAGTCTGTAAAATTTTGCGCAAAGGTAAGGGGTAAAAAGTAAAAAATGAAAAGTAAAAAATAAAAAAGTTAAAGGGTTAATATGATAAAAAGTTCCTTTTTCCTTATTGTTTAATGCTGTTCGGTGTTGCTATTCCCCTCCGTCCTCTTTTTTTCATCCTTTTTCAGGTCATATTCCAGCGCTGCGTCAGTGGTACTTTCATTGATTACCTTTATCCGTTCCTGTAGCTCGGCACGGTGGGCTTTAAGAAATTCAAGTCGTTTTTTTCCGTAGGAGAACCGGGATATGAGCACAAATAATACCGGGACTATAAATATAGCCAGTGACGTAGCAGCCACCATGCCGCCCAATACGGTGAACCCGATTGTTCTTCTTGCAACAGCCCCGGCCCCCGTGGCAAGCACCAATGGCATTACCCCGAGAATAAACGCCATTGAGGTCATAATAATGGGGCGCAGGCGCAGGCTTACGGCCTCCAGCGTTGATTTTATAAGTTCCTCACCCTGGTCCACACGCTCTTTCGCAAACTCCACAATAAGGATGGCATTTTTTGCAGCAAGGCCAATGAGGGTTATTAAGCCTATCTGCGCATACACATTGTCAGTGAGGCTGGGCACGAAAGTAAGGGTAAGTATGGCCCCGAATGCGCCTATGGGCACTGCCAGCAACACAGAGAACGGCACCGACCAGCTTTCATACAGCGCTGCAAGAAAGAGGAATACAAAGACGATAGACAATGCGAATATGTAAACCGTTTTAGTCCCTGCCCTTATTTCCTCATAACTAAGGCCAGAAAACTCATAACCATACCCTTGCGGCAACGTCTTTGCCGCTACTTCCTTGAGCGCATCCAGCGCCTGGCCGCTGCTGTAGCCTGCCTTAGGGGAGCCATCCACTTCGGCTGAACGGAAGATATTAAAATGGGAGATAAGCGGGGCTGTTTCTACAGGTTTATAACTGATGAGCGTACCTAACGGAAGCATATTACCCGCCTGGTTGCGCACATAATACTTATCCATGTCCGACAGCATAACCCGGAAAGCGGTATCTGCCTGCACCATTACGTGGAAATTCCTGTTGTACAGGGTTATATCGTTGATATAAAAGCTGCCCATATATGTTTGTATGGTCGAAAACACATCGGCGATAGACACACCGAGCATTTTACATTTTTCACGGTCAATCGTAATGCTATACCCCGGCGTGTGGGCTCCATAATAACTAAACGCACTGCCAATAGCGGGGTTCTTATTTGCTTCTGCCAGGAACCCTCTCAACACTTTTTCAAACGCCTTTACGTCATCGGTAGTTTGCCTTTGTTCTATCTGGATGCTGAAACCTGCTGTTTGCCCCAGCCCCGGTATTGGCGGCGGCGGTATCACGATCACGCTGGCCTGCTTTACTCCCGCCTGTGCAATATGCTGTTGTAAAACGGGGATGATGCCCGGCACCTGCTCGCTCGCTTTTTCCCGCTCGTCCCAGGGTTTTAGCTGGCAGAAAATGGTACCGCTGTTGGATTTTGTTGAAAACGTAATGACATTCAGGCCACCCAAGGCGGCGAAGTGCCCCACGCCCGGTGTTTCGGACACAGCCTTCATTATTTTATTCAGCACTTCAAGAGAGCGAACGGTAGACGACGCTTCGGGCAGCTCAAAGGTAATATACACGCGCCCATCGTCCTCAGTAGGAATAAAGCCGGTTGGCTTATTTTTAAAGAGCAGGACAGTTCCTATGCCTATGCACACAAGCAAAATGACTACATATTTGGCGCCCTTGATGCTGCGCTTCACGCCATTGGTATATTTGTCAGTAACGCCCTGGAACCAGTTATTAAATTTAAAGAACAGTTTATTAAGCCCTTTCGCATCCTTTCCGGCTTTCGATGGTTTTAACAGCAGTGTGCAAAGCGCCGGAGTTAATGATAATGCTATAAATGCAGACAGCATTACCGAGATGGCAATAGTGATGGCAAACTGCTGGTAAAGGCGGCCCACAATGCCGGGGATAAACCCTACCGGCACAAATACCGATCCGAGGATCAGGGCTATGGCAATAACCGGGCCCGATATATCCTGCATGGCATGGTATGCCGCTTCTTTGGCCGTCATTCCGTCATGGTCCATGTAATGCTGCGTAGCCTCCACCACAATAATGGCATCATCCACCACTATGCCTATCGCCAGCACAAAACCAAACATGGTGAGTGTATTGATGGTAAAGCCGAGCGGGATGAAAAATATAAATGTACCTATGATAGATACCGGAATAGCAAGGATCGGGATGAGTGTAGCGCGCCAGTTTTGCAGGAACAGAAATACAACTAAAGCGACAAGCCCCAGCGCTTCCAGCAAGGTGATAACCACCTCGTGCATGGAAACCTTCACCACGGTTACTGATTCAAAAGGCACACTATAATCTATATCCTTGGGGAATGTTTTTTTCAGCTCATCCAGCTTTGCGTAAATCCCTTCCGCAGTAGCAAGGGCATTGCTGCCGGGGGCCTGGTAAACCAGCAGGTAAGACGCCCGCTTACCATCTACAAAGGAGTTGCTAGCGTACGCGAATTTACCGAGTTCCAGTCGGGCCACATCTTTCAAATAGACCAGCCCGCCATTGCCGGGCAATGTTTTAACAATAATATTTTCAAAATCCGCTGCGGTACTCAACCTGCCATTTACCAGTAAACTATATTCAAATACCTGGGTATTCTGCTGCGGGGGCACACCCACAGAGCCTGCCGCTACCTGCTCATTCTGCTCCAGTATTGCATTGTTTACATCATTGGCATTAAGCCCGTAATCAGCCATCTTATCCGGCTTCAGCCAAACGCGCATACTAAAATCGTCCGTGCGGGAAAAAATATCGCCTACTCCGGGCAAACGAAGCAATGCGTCCCTTATAAATATATTGGCATAGTTGTCCACGAAGGTTACGTTATGCGTACCATTAGGCGAGTATAATGCCACCAGCATGAGTATACTTGGATTTCGTTTTCTTACGGTGAGCCCCAGCCTTTTCACTACATCCGGCAGTTGCGGGGTAGCTATGCTTACGCGGTTTTGAACATCAAGGGTAGCAACATCTATATTAGTGCCAATGTCGAATGTGACATTTATCGTCATAGCGCCATTGCTGGTACTATTGCTTTGCAGGTATTCCATGCCCTGGGTACCGTTAATCTGCGTTTCCACAGGGGTAGCCATTGTTTGCTCCACCGTAAGCGCATCGGCGCCGGTAAACTGGCCGACCACCTGCACTATTGGAGGCGTTATTTCCGGGTACTGCGCTATAGACAGGTTCAGGATGCAGATAGCTCCCACCAGCACCAGTACAACCGAAATAACAATAGCCGTTACAGGCCTTTTAATAAATGTATTAGCAATCATAGTAGGTCAAAAATCAAATTCCAAATTCAAAAAATCAGGTTATCAATGTGCCGGGGGTTTTTGAGGGTTGGGGCCGCCGAGGGTGATCACGGAACCATCATGCAACTTTTGTACTCCGTCAACAATAATACTATCCCCATTTTGCAACCCTGATCTTATGATCACCCGGTCAGTAATAGCCTGTCCCAGCATCACCTTCTTTTGTACGGCATGTAAAGATGGCCCTGGCTGCGGGCTGTCCTTATGTTTGGCGGTGTCGGCAGAGGCTATTAATGTATCCTTAGCCACATACACAAAATATTCTCCCATTTGCTCAACGACTGCTTTGCCCGGTATCATCAGTTGCGCAGAGGTATCCTCGTTGCGCACACGTACCTTACAACTCATTCCCGCTCTAAGGGCGCCGGCGGGATTAGGGAAAGTCAGGCGGACTATGATCGTTCCCGTCTGGGCGTTCACACCCCTGTCAATAACGTATATCTGCCCGGTGTGGCCGTACAAAGTATTGTCCGGCATCAGTATCGTAAATATAGAATCCTGTGGAAGTGGCTTCAAATGCTGCAACTGAATGAACCGCGGGATATGTTTTTCATTTACCTCGAAGTCCACGGTCATGGGGTCGTCCGTAGAAATAGTATTAAGCACAGTCTGTCCCGTGGTTACCGTATTTCCCACTTTCACCTGCGATATACCTATGGTTCCGTCAAAGGGAGCTTTTATTATGGAGTAATTGAGGTCCGTCACCGCCTTTGTGAGGTCTTGTTTGGCAGCGGTTACCTGGTCTTTAGCGTTTTGTAATGTAGTCATCGCATGGTCAAGTATCTGTTTGGCTACTGCGTCATGTTCATTAAGGTAGGTGTAGCGGTCTGCGTCTTTTTGCGCTTGGTCCAGGTTCGACTGGGCTACTCTTACACTGGCTTGGGCCTGGTTGTAACTGGCCTGGTATTTACTATCGTCAATAGAATAAAGTTTCTGGCCTTTCTTTACATGGTCTCCTTCTTTAAAGAAAATACCGGTAACATACCCTTCCACTTCCGGGTGTATGTCCACCTGCATCATGGCCACAACGGTGCCGGGAAATAAATCGTAATAAACGGGTCGCTCTGTATGTACTGTGTATAAATTAACCGGTACAGGCAAAGTGGCAGGATTGGGCGCGTCTTTCTTTTTCTCGCCACAGGCGAATAAAAAAAAGCTGCTGAACAATACCAACCAAATTTTTCGTAAGCAACTACTCATCATGGTCAAAAGTATTTTAAGATTAAATATCGGTGGGAATGTCTCCCATTGCTTTTTCAACGTCTATCTTGCTTTCCAATAACTGGAAAAGTGCATTCAAATAACTTATTTCAGCCGTTTGCAGGTCCGACTCCGCAACTATTACATCAAGATAGGGTTTTATTCCTTCCCGGTATTGCAGCTTCACGATGTCATATACTTCACGCGCCATTGTCACGTTTTCTCCCTGCGCATACAAATAATATAAGTTGCTTTTATAGTTAGACATTGCCTGCTTATACTGTGTATATATCGCGAGTTTCAGGTTCACTTCATCCCAATCAATCCGTTGCTCCTGCAATTGGGCTTTTCGTATATTTTCAATCCTTTTGAAGCCGGTAAATAAAGGAACGTTTAACTGGAGCCCTATGAACGAATAAGGGTAAGCATGGGTATAAAGATCAGTGAACTTATCGCTTTCAAATTCATAGTTATAGTTGTACGTGGCAGATAACGAAGGCAGGATGCTCAGTTGGTAATACATCGTAGTCTCCCTCTGGATCCTTTTAGCCGTCTGCAGTTGCTGGTATTCGATCCGCTTTTCAAATTGCAGCGAAGCAAGCGTATCCATATAAATTTCCTGCATCATCTGCGTAGTATCGAAATGCACATTGAATGTTTTTTCTGAAGGGTAGCCCATTAATTGCTTTAGCGCCGCATATTTTGCCTGCACCGCTTCAGATGCGGTTTTCAATTGCGAGAGCGAGTTATTAAGTGTGATAGTTGCCTGTTTGTAGTCCACTTTATCCACAACGCCGCTTACATACTGATGATAGGTATCTGACTGATTTTTTTTGAGCCGCGCCGTGTCGTCCTTAAAAACCCTTATCTGCTCGAGGGATAATAGCAGGTCATAAAACATTTTGGTCACGTCCGATACAAGCTCAATTTTAGTGCCCGCTGTATTTTGTCGCGCCTGGAGTATATTTAGTTTTGCCGCCCGCACAGCCAGTAAAACATCCGTGCTGAACAAGGTTTGGCTGGCAGTTACCGAGGGCGTAGAGTAATCATAAACTCCCGAAACAAAGGGCGTTAAAACGCCATTAAGAGTGGAATAAGCTACCGGCAGTTCAAAATAATGCTGCAGATTCGCCGCCCCGCTTACCTGCGGCAACCACCCCGAAAAAGCAATCGCATTGTTTTTGCGCGCTATAGCCTCGTCAATCAGTGACTGGTTTAAAGCAGGTTGGTTTTTCAGCGCGAATTTCAGGCAGTCAGTCAGGGTAAAAACTGTAGTTGTTGAATCCCCTTCTCTTAGTGAACTGCCGATGGTATTATTGTCATTCCCGGCAGGACTATTGCGTGCGGCATTATAGGGCTGCGCATAACTACCTAAAGAAAATAAAAACAAGAACAGGAACGAAAAAATGGAGCGGTTGAGCATAAGCTAATTGCTATCGTTTTAGCTGCAATTCCTATTATTCAGACGACGTAAAATATTCACCTAAAGTGCCCAAATACACAAATGCCTGAAAATTGTGAGGCAAAGGTATCAATAAGGCCCAAACAGGATGTACCTACTTCTATTGTTTTTATTGATTGCAGGTTAAGCAAAAACAACGCGAGTGGAAAGTGACCGGTAATTTATAAGACGATACCTCAGTTGGAAAATGCCATCTAAACTATCCTTCAAAGGGATTATTAATAATCTCCGGCAACTACTAGTTTATGGTACACAGCCAGGTTTCACCTGTTACTGTTGTATCGTATCTGCTGCAAAGAGTTTTTGCGTCGCTCATGGATTGGTTGCCAAGGTCTTTAGTATATACAAGCTCGTTGTTATAACTGCAATTGCAGTGATATTCCTTTCTGCAGGACGTGAATGAAATGATACCTGATAAAATAACAACACTTGTATAAATTGCCTTTTTCATTGTTGGCGGTTTGTTGAATAAGGAGCGAATTTAGTTTAATTATCTTTGAAGAAGAAAACATTTATTTATTTATCTATTATCATCCCGCCCAAATTTGAAGATCATTTTTTCACTAGGTGAATATCGAATAGCAACACGCCGATTGCGAAATTTATCCTGGGTTATTCGTTATCACTAAAGAATTTTCTCAAACGATCGGACAACTTATCCAAATCACTCGGTGACAATTGCCCTAAATTTCGCTTCACTAGTTTTGTTTCCAGGGTGGCTAATTTGTGAATCCGGATTATGGAAGGTTTTAACAACCCCGCAGAACGCCAATCCTCTATTTGTATATCAAAATCACTGTCACGGGTTTGCCCGGTTATGCGGGCTAAGACAAGATCAGAATCATTGGTATCTTTTAATACCACTGCGGGGCGCTGTTTTATTCCTCTTAAGTCGGTAAATGGATATTCAATGAGTACTATAGTTCCGAATTTATACATAAGAAATCTTGTCAATCAGAGCTTATCATATTCTGCATCTGCATCTGTATATCCCGCAAAAAACTGTTTTGTAACTGTATCACGCCATCCGGAATCTTTGTCTTCATTGTCGTCAATTAACACAATGACCCTTACATTTTGATCTACAGATAACTGATCCTGGTATAACTCCGGGATTTCTATAGCATCCGACGAATGCAGCCTCGTTTCAAATTCTAAAGCTTTCATTTTTTCTTGTTTTCGTTGTAATGCAAGTTATGACAAATCAGTAAGTTTTCCGCAGTTCCAAATCGCAGGAATAGATAATACCCAATGGCGCCGTCCGTAATAAGCAGAAAAATGCCCGAAGTATTTTTTTCACTGCATGATGAAAAATATATTCGGGCAAAAATAATTTTGTCTTTCAGTTCTATGCTCTAATACACATGCTGCCCGCCATTAATAGCATAGTTGGCGCCCGTAATAAAGCTGGCTTCCTTCGATGCCAGGAACGATACAAGGTGGGCTATTTCCTCAGTGCCACCAAGGCGGCCTACCGGTATTTCGGCTACTATTTTGTTCCTCACTTCTTCAGGCACAGCCATGACCATATCGGTAGCTATATAGCCGGGTGATATGGTGTTCACCGTTATTCCCTTACGGGCTACTTCCATAGCGAGAGTTTTGGTAAAGCCATGCATACCTGCCTTTGCTGCGGAATAGTTGGCCTGGCCAAACTGGCCCCGCTGCCCGTTTACAGACGATATATTGATGATGCGCCCGTATTCCCTTTCTATCATCTGGTTGATGACATTGCGTGTGCAGTTGAATACGCTGTAGAGGTTTGTTTTCATTACCGCATCCCAGTTTTCCGGGGTCATTTTCCTGAACTGGCCATCGCGTGTAATGCCCGCATTATTTACCAGCACATCAATCGGCCCGTAATCTGCTTCCACTTTTTGGATCATATTCTTCACCGCATTGTAGTCGCTCACATCACATTGGTACATGTCAAAATTGTTGCCCTGCTCGGCCATTTTCTCTTTCCATTTTGCCGCTTTTTCTTCGCTGTTATAATTTGCGATCACGTGAAAACCGTCCTGGGCAAGCCTCGTGCACATTGCGGTACCCAGGCCACCGGTAGCGCCAGTTACCAGCGCTATGTACTTCCTTTTGTCATCCATACAGTTAAGTTTTTTTTTGTTAGTAAAGTATCCGACCTTTAAAGTAATAATGAATCGTTTAAAAAAGCAATGATCTGTAATTTATTTTGTGGCTGGAATTATTATTGGGTTAAGAATACAGTGATTTTCAGTTAAAAATCGGTTTTTCAGGCACGATTATTATGCCGGTTTCCCAAAAAACAGGCTATGTCAAACAAACTAACCGCCAAAACCGAAATGAGCATTAGCGCTCCTGTTAGCAAGGTGTGGCAGGCGCTCACCGACCCTGCTATGATAAAGCAATACCTCTTTGGTACAGATACTGTTACCGACTGGAAAAAGGGCAGCAGCATCACTTATACCGGCGAATGGGATGGCAAACCCTACACAGATAAAGGGAAAATAATAGACATTGTCCCCGAAAAATTGTTGCATACCACTTATCTCAGCGGCAATAGTGGCAAGGAAGATAAACCTGAAAATTATGCTAACGTAATCTACGAGCTAAAGCCGAATGGCGGCGATACTACAGTAAGCATATCGCAGGATAACATCGAGAATGAAGCCGGAGTGGAACACATGAAGGAAAACTGGGGCATGGTGCTCAGCGGGATGAAAAAGCTGCTCGAAAGGGTTGATTAACCCAATACTTCGATGGTTATTTTATTTCTGTCCCCGGTACTAAACCTTTTTTATTTAAGGCAGTCTCTATGGTAGCCTTTATAAATTGCAATATGAATCAGGAAGAACCAAAAAGCGCCATTTTTTACCTCGTCCTGTTTTGTATTGCCTTAATAGCTATAGTTATTAAGATCATTCTATATGTGATGCATGTGCAGGAATTTAAATATTGAAAACCCGGATGCCTGAATTCTTCAATATCCTAAACCGGAATTTAACCGCTTCACTGCTTATAAATCTTCCCTTCTTTCATAACGAAATCCATGCGTGCCAGGGTAGTAATGTCCTGCAGTGGATCGCCGGTTACTGCAATAATGTCTGCCATTTTTCCTGCTTCTATAGAGCCTCTTTTGTCTTTAATACCAAGTAGGTCAGCCGCATTGATGGTAGCCGACTTAATAGCTTCCATCGGCGGCATACCCGCCTCAGTCATAAGCTGGAATTCAATATAATTTTTCCCATGCGGATAAACCCCCGCATCGGTGCCAAACGCGATCTTCAATCCTGCCTTGTAGGCTTTGGCAAATGTTTTTTGAATCTGCGGGCCTATTTGGGCGGCCTTTGCGGCAACAACAGCGGGATAGAAACCAGGCACTTTAGCGGAGTCGCCAACGGCCTTACCTGCCGTAAGTGTGGGTACATACCATGTGTGATATTTCTTAGCCAGCTCTATACATTCATCATCCATATAGGTGCCATGCTCTATGGAGGTAACGCCGCCCAGGATAGCACGTTTTATACCCTCCGCTCCATGGGCGTGGCAGGCCACCCTCATGCCGTAGTCTTTGGCAGTTTCTACCACAGCCTTTATCTCATCTACCGTAAACTCGGCTCCCGATCCGTTATTACTGAGGTCGAGCACTCCACCGGTTGAGGCAATTTTTATGAGGTCAGCTCCTTTTTTGAACTGGTACCTTACCGCTTTCACCAGTTCGTCCCGCCCATCAGCTACGCCATCTTCAGGGCCGGGTGTTTTGCGCATGACGTCATCACGCAGGCCCACAGACGGGTCCATGTGGCCGCCCGTTGCAGATATGGCCTTTCCCGCGGTAAGTATATATGGCCCGTCAGTGAGCCCCTGGTTGATGGCGTTCCGTAACGAAATATTTACCCCTGTGCCTCCCAGGTCCCTCACCGAAGTGAAGCCCGCCATCAGCGTTCTTTTTGCATACACTGCGGCATGGAAGGCAATATCTGCGTCCGTTTCCCGGAATCCATCAGCGAAAACATTCTTGCCATACTCTAATTCTAAATGCACATGGCAATCTATGAAGCCCGGCATCACCGTTTTATTTTTCAGGTCAATAATATTGTCCGCCGCCCCGCCGTTGATGTATCCGTCTTTTACCTCAATGATCTTATTACCCTCCACAACAATGGTCGCAGCATTGCGTTCCGCATTCGCAATGCCGTCTATCAGCCTGCCGCACTGGATGTATGTTTTTTGGGCAGTGGCCATATAGCTACCGGCGCACGCAAGGAGCAAAAAAAGAAGCTGTTTCATAAACGAAGTTTACTGCAATGATAAATAATGCATGGGATAATATATAAGAGACGGGAGGAAGGTTGCAATTAATGGCGCCAACACCGAAATTCAATTAATCCGGCAAATTCAAAGACCTTAATAAAAACACACCTTTTTTTTTACTTTTTTGCACGCAGGTTGAAATGCTCCGTTAGGAGCGCACCGGAAAGCTTGCCTCTCAATAAAAAAATAATAGATAATTATCCTTGTATTACTTTTGAGTTGCATGGCAAAAGAAATATCTTTTGCAAACGAGATTTATAAACTATCGCCGGCCCGTGCGGGCCGATTAATCAGGGAACTGCATTTCTATTTAGGCAAGTTACCCGTGTTGTGCAATTAGTGCTGGTGCATAGAACATACGCCGCAACCGGGTTTTGTACGGGCGTTAAAAATGCGGTGCTAGCGCATCCGCGAAGCATTCACGAATGTGTTGGAGCCCGAGTAATTGGATATTCCCAATAAAAAAATAGCTAATAAAATATACCTTAGCTGCTACAATTAAGAGAATATAAAATGAAAGAGTTTAATGAAACTATCGCCGTGAACGAATCGAATAATGCCACCGGGATAAGTATTTTTGATGATCTAAAACCTATGCCGGTTTACTATTCCGAAAAATCAGTACTATGGCTGTCCACTGTTTTTGGCGCTTTTTTTGGCTCTGTCTTAATGGCCATTAATTTTAAGCATACGGAAGGGCAAAAAGGAAGGTGGCAAATAATCGTGTTCGGTATTGTCTACACTTGCCTGCAGGTTTTGATCGCAAATTCTGTTCCAAGAGCCAATTCCGGGATAGGATTTTTTCTTAATCTCGCGGCCGCCTATTTAATGACGAAGGTGTTTTGGAAAAAATATATTGGTGAGGGTGTGACCTATGCGCGGCGATCTATCGTAGTTCCGATTGTCGTGGGTATTGCTATTATGGGTTTTTTCCTGGCCGCAGTGCTCCTCGCACCACCTGGAAGTTAACCTTTATTCTCATGATGACCAGACCAGAAGCGGCAGATGTTTCAAAGCACATCTGGTGCTATAGGTATGAAGCCGATTTGGCATCATTGCCTCCGTTGTTCATTGTCTTCACAAAAATAAAAACGCAATCGTTTGGTGTTAATCCCTGTAACTCAAAAGGCCCTCTGTAGGAATAGGGAAAGGCCGTTAACTACATCAAACTGACGTGAATCATGCAAATTTTAAAGAAAAACTAATCATTGAATAATTGGCGACTATAGTATCTTTAGCTACAATTTTAAAAAATGATTTGTCTGTAAAATTATTTTTATGAAAAAACATATTGGTGGCAATATACAGCATTCGGATCACCTTGGCAGCCAGGTATCATCCTTCCTTAACTCAAAAGATATTATAACTATGTTGATTGAGCCTGGAGATAGTCTCTGGCGCTTTGTTTCAAAAAAAAATAGTAATAAGTTTTCAGACTATTGGATAGATTCCGAAACGATGGCCAGCATAATGCATACATTTACGTCATGGAATAATTATACTCAACATGCAAAAAAAGGAGCAATTCAAGATAATCTGGCAATTTTGGGCAATTGGGGATCAAATCTAAGCAGGCGGGTGAGAATAACTTTTAAAGCACCTGTGATTGCGTGTAAGGGACAAACCGGGCCCCAAAAATTTTTCAATGAAAACGAAAAATCGTCCATTCAAATGTATTTTGGAGGCCCTGCAATAAAAGCTATTGAACACAGGATTGGTGGATTTCAGCAGTATGTTATCCCGCGGTTTAAAGGAATAAATAATGCAAAAGCCGCTGAATACGCAGTAGTAACTTACGATCAGCCTATCTAATAGTTATAACCTGCTCACCTGCGGAGATAATCTCATCTTCTGTAAAAATCTCTGTAGCGCGGAGACAATGCCTTAGCGATTTTTCAGGCCATCCATTGCCATACCCTGTTCCAACCATCGCGCATCCGCAAATATTCCCCCAAAGACAATAATTAACCCCTGCTCTTCCGGATTTGCAATCCGGAAGCATATGGGTGGGGATTTGCAATCCCCGTAAGCGCATATCCCCAAATATTTCGCGAGAAAAATAATTAATTCACACAAATTTTCCGCAGCACCATTTTTTGAAACCCGCTACCACCGCGCATTTCCGGCGAAAATAAAATTTTACTACCCGTAGCAATACGCATATGAAATTATAAAAGCAGACATTTACATTTGAGCTAAATAAACTATGATGAAAAACGCTAAATAAAATTGCCGAATTGTCAAATCGTCGAGTTGTCAAATTAGGAAAAATCCGCTGTAAAAGTTTCATCCCCCGATGGCTCGGGGCTATAGGAACAAAAATGTAGGGAAAAGTAGGGTGCATTAACGAGGCACCCCCCCCAATTTCTAAATTCCATTTTCAAAGAAGTAGATAAAAGTCATGTTGATGATAAAATGTACTTTGAAAACAACTGACAATCAGTAATATAAAAATATTTTTAAAATTATTCAAAATAAAAAGTCATGTTGAAGCACCATAAAAGTCATGGAAACAGCAAAATCAGTCATGCAAAATCAGCCCATTTTTTGCATAAAGTCAACCCCGGTTGTGCTCCCTCGGCCGCCGAAGCTTTTTTGTCAACGGCTGAAACATGTTCTGCGGAGGAGGTAGCGAAGGAGGGAACAAGCGGCCCAGGTCCGTGAAAAAGAGTTTCACTTTCCCCTCCGATAGCTATCGGAGCTCAGAAATGTCAGGGTCCGGTATCAAAATCTTAATCAAAACTACTCTCTGTTTTTTCTTAATTTTGCACTCCATTTTGACTTTTGACCATTAACCATTGACCATTGACCATTGATTTTACACCATGTTTGATAATCTGAGTGAGCGGCTCGAAGCCGCGTTTAAGCAGCTAAAAGGCGAAGGCCGCATCAACGAGATAAATATCGCGGCTACCGTAAAGGACATCCGCCGCGCCCTTGTAGATGCGGATGTGAACTATAAAATAGCCAAAGAATTTACCGACAAGGTAAAGGAAAAGGCCATGGGCGAAAAGGTGCTTACAGCTGTAAGCCCTGGCCAGCTCATGGTGAAAATAGTAAAAGATGAGCTTGCCGAACTAATGGGCGGCAGGGAAGAAGAACTGAGCCTTACCGGTAAGCCAACAATAATACTTATAGCCGGGCTGCAAGGGTCTGGTAAGACCACATTCTCAGGCAAACTCGCTAACTTTTTGAAAACCAAAAAAGGCCGCCATCCCTTGCTGGTAGCAGCAGATGTTTACCGCCCGGCAGCTATGGAGCAACTCAGAGTGCTCGGTGAGCAGATAAAAGTACCGGTATTCATCGAGCTAGAAAATAAGAGCGCAGTATCCATTGCGGAGAATGCAATCGCCTATGCCAAACAGCATGGTAATAACGTAATAATCATAGATACTGCCGGCCGCCTCGCAGTAGATGAGATGATGATGCAGGAGGTAGCAAATATCAAATCAGCCGTGAACCCGCAGGAGATACTGTTTGTAGTGGACTCCATGACCGGGCAGGATGCAGTAAATACCGCCAAGGCATTTAACGACCGCCTCGACTTTACCGGCGTAGTGCTTACCAAGCTGGATGGCGATACCAGGGGTGGGGCAGCTATCTCTATCAAGTACACGGTTGATAAGCCCATCAAGTTTGTGAGCATGGGCGAAAAGATGGATGCGCTCGATGTTTTCTACCCTGAGCGTATGGCACAGCGCATCCTCGGCATGGGTGATATTACCACGCTGGTAGAGCGTGCCCAGGCACAGTTTGACGAAGTGCAGGCAAAGAAGCTGGAAAAAAAGATACGCACCAATAAGTTTGATTTTGAAGATTTTAGAGAACAGCTTGGCCAGATAAAAAAGATGGGTAACATAAAAGACCTTCTTGGTATGATACCCGGCGTAGGAAAGGCGATAAAGGAAATAGATATTTCGGACGACGCTTTCAAGGGCATAGAAGCCATGATCAACTCAATGACGCCCTACGAGCGCAGTAACCCCGATGTGATAGACGGTAGCCGCCGCAAGCGCATAGCCCTCGGCTGCGGAAAAGATATTGGCCAGGTAAATGCCTTCATGAAGCAATTTGACCAGATGAAGCAAATGATGAGCCAGATGAACAAAATGAAAGGCCCGGGAATGGGCATGCCCGGCATGATGCCGGGGAGGCGTTGACAGGTTGATAAGTTATATGTATACTCAAATGAAGCAATCTAGGAGAAATATTTTTTGTCTGGAAGGTCTGTGGAATCATGATAATGTCAATGATACATCAACTATTTTACCTATTCTTGATTTGCTTGACAAACAAAATTGTTGTAAACATGTTTATCATAAATGTGCAACTAAAAAAGAATTGGAATTTTATCTTAAAAAATGGAAACAAGCGGGTATTTCGCATAAATACCCTATTCTTTATTTAGCATTTCATGGACAACCGGAGTCTATTTTTCTGAAAAATACTCTATGAATAACCTTGGGGATTTATTAGATGGGTGTTGCGCAGGAAAAGTTATTCATTTTGGCTCGTGCTCCACATTGAAAATGCAAAAAACAAGACTTCAAAATTTTTTAGAAAAGACTCGTGCACTTGCCGCAATTGGGTATAAAAAGGATATAGATTGGATGCTGTCTGCAGCTTGTGATTTATTAATTTTTGAAGCGCTTCAAAACGAAAAAGTAAAGTTTGATAATAGAGGAATCAGATATTTTAAAGACCTGATAGTCAGTGAAGATTATGCTAAATTTCCTAAATCCAAATCATTCGATTTAAGAATTGAAATAAATGAAAAAATACCAGCCCCAAGAAAAAGGTTAATAAAATCAGCTAAATAACAGTGAGCTAAAGCGCATCAACCGCAGATTGCAAACTCCCGTATTTGCTTTCAATTTCTTTTAATTGAGTAGGATATAGCCGAAGTGTAACACGTTTTTTTACTTCATCTGGGTACTTCTTTTGTAACGGAGATTTTTTACCAGAGCCAGATCTTGCTCCACCCCTGTTTTCTTTAAGTTCATTTATAACTTCCCTGATTGGGCGTGGTATTAGCTTGCCTTCTTCTACAAGCTTTAATTCTTTCATAGCCTGTTTAAGTTCTTTTTTTAGTCTGTCTTTCATATTCTTATTTTATAATGGTTAAGGAATAAGTTTTAGCAATTTATCTAATTCTTTTGGTGTTATTGTTTCTCGTTCTGATTTATCATATATAGCAACTAATACAACGACAGCGCCGATTATTTTGACGCAAGTAATTACCCTCGCCCCACCTGATTTCCCCTGACCTTTTGAAGCAATCGATAACCGAACTTTGTATAAACTATTCCCGAGTGGCACACCTTGTAATGGGGTAATTTCCAAAATATCAGTAAGAGAAAGCACATCATCTAAAATTGATGGGTATTTTTTAGCAAGCCTTTTTAATTCCTTTGTGAAGTTGGGTATGGATGTAACGTTATATTTCATTGATTCTTGCATGGCAATATAAAGGTACAATTTATTTGCAGTTGTCAAGACTTTTCAAAAAAATAGATTTCACTTTTATAAAGTTTCGCAGAAGGCTGCAAACTTCCATTATTCTGCGATCAGGTTGTGTGTTTCAAATATCCCGTGCTCACCCCTTTTTACAGCATCCTCCAGCCGTTGATGATTCTTGGTTGTACTTAATAAACATTTGGTTTCCTGCCATGAGTTGTACTCGTCAAGGGAGATAACCACTACATTTTTATTGTGCGCCCTGGATACAATAACTGCCTCATTATTATCACAGGCATTATCCAGATACACCATTAAGTTTTTTCTGAAATCCGAATAGCTTATTACTGTCATAAAATTATCTTTTCTCCTTAATTCTTTCCCTGCAATAATTCCTCCTTCAAAAACACTCCGGTATAGCTCTCTTTTATCTTAGCTATATCTTCCGGTGTGCCGGCGCCCACTACTTTGCCGCCACCGCCGCCGCCTTCAGGACCCATATCTATCACATAGTCTGCCACTTTTATTACATCCATATTATGCTCTATTACAAGTATGGTATTGCCCCGGTCCACAAGGCGGTTCAGCACCAGCAGCAAATGCCTGATGTCTTCAAAATGCAGGCCCGTTGTGGGCTCATCGAGTATGTAAATGGTTTGCCCCGTATCCCGTTTAGATAATTCGGTTGCCAGCTTCACGCGCTGTGCCTCGCCGCCACTAAGGGTTACAGCGCTTTGCCCGAGTGTCACATACCCAAGCCCTACATCCTGCAGGGTTTTTATCTTCCGGTGCAGGTAAGGCACATTGATGAAAAATTCCACGGCTTCATCCACCGTCATGTTCAGCACATCAAATATGGATTTGCCTTTGTAGCGTATCTCCAGCGTTTCGCGGTTGTACCTCCTGCCATTGCATTTTTCGCATTGCACATATACGTCAGGCAAAAAGTTCATTTCTATCACCCTCATGCCACCGCCCTGGCATTCTTCGCACCGGCCGCTTTTTACATTAAATGAAAATCTGCCTGCTGTATATCCTCTTATCTTAGCCTCAGGCACTTGGGCAAAAAGCTGCCTCACTTCATTAAAGAACCCGCAATAAGTGGCTGGATTGCTGCGCGGAGTGCGGCCTATGGGGCTTTGGTCTATTTCTATCACTTTGTCTATAGCTTCCAGGCCAAGCACTTTTTTGTAGGGCATAGGCGCCTGCTTAAAGTTATGGTAGCAGTGCCTGCCAAGAATGGGGTAGAGCGTTTCATTGATCAAAGTGCTTTTGCCGCTGCCCGATACACCACTAACACATATGAAGCTGCCCAGCGGCAATTTCACAGATACATTTTTCAGGTTGTTGCCCGTTGCGCCTTCCAATACCAATTTCTTGCCATTGCCCATTCTTCTTTCAGCAGGCACTTCTATTTGCAGCGTGTGATTCAGGTACCTTGATGTAGTAGTGTTTTCAAGTAATATCTCTTTTGGCGTGCCTGCGCTTACTATCCTGCCTCCATGCATGCCTGCAGCCGGGCCTATATCTATCAGGTGGTCCGAAGCAAGCATTATATCTTTATCATGCTCCACTACCAGTACAGAGTTGCCGCCATCTCTCAAATTTTTCAGCGCCTTTATCAATCGCTGGTTATCTCGCTGGTGCAACCCTATACTTGGCTCATCAAGTATATACGTGATGCCGGTAAGTTGCGACCCTATTTGCGTTGCCAGCCTGATTCGCTGCGATTCGCCTCCACTGAGCGTCCGCGTTGGCCGGTCCACCGTAAGGTAGTGCAGCCCTACATCCAGCAAAAAATGCAGCCTGTCTCTTATTTCTTTAAGAATATCTTTTGCTATTGTGTTTTGTTTGTCGCTGAGCCGTCCCTCTATATTCACAAACCATTCCATCAAATCCTGTAGAGATTTCGCAGACAACTCCGAAATGTTTTTACCGTCAAGTTTAAAGAAAAGGCTTTCTTTTTTCAGCCTTGCACCGTTGCATACCGGGCAGGTATTCAGCACCATGAATTTTTCGGCCCAGGTACGCACCCCTTCTGATGTGGTTTCATTGAACCAGCGCAACACCATGTTAACAATACCCTCATAATTGTGCTGCACTACCTGTTCATGGTAAGTTTCTGATTCATCGTTGGAGTAAGTGATCACACCCTCTTCATTGCCATAAAGCAATATATTCAGTTGCTTTTGCGGAATATCTTTTATCGGCACATGGAGAGGTATCTTGTTTTTCTTTGCCAGTATCGTAGCCATCTGGAATGCCCATGCGTCACGTTCGCCGCCTAAAGGGGCTATCCCGCCATCGGTAATGCTCTTGCTCATGTCCGGCAAAACTTCCTGCATATTCACCTGGTAGATACTTCCAAGCCCTTTGCATTTTGGGCACGCTCCGTAAGGTGAGTTAAATGAAAACGTGTTAGGCGATGGCTCCTCATACGATAGCCCGGTATCCACGCACATCAGGGTTTTACTGTATTGCGAAATTGTGTTTTTATCCACGTCAGCTATGAACAGTAATTCCTTCCCGAGCTGCAGTGTTTTTTGTATGCTCTGGCTTAGTCGGGTTTGTACATCAGCTTGCACCAGCAGGCGATCTACTACCAGTTCTATATCATGTATTTTATAGCGGTCCAGTTGCATGCGTTCCTTCAGGTCCATTACTTCTCCATCCACCCTGACCTTTAGATAACCTTGTTTGCGCAGTTGCTCAAAGAGCTCGCGGTAGTGCCCCTTCCTTCCTCTTACCACCGGGGCGAGTAGCATTATTTTTTTGCCCGCAAAATTTTGCTTGATATGTGCTACGATCTCCTCCTCGCTAAACTTTGCCATTTTCTTACCAGTGTTGTAAGAAAAGGCTTCAGCAACTCTCGCATAAAGCAGCCGCATAAAATCATACACTTCAGTCACCGTGCCTACTGTGGATCGTGGATTGCGATTGGTGGTTTTTTGTTCAATGGAGATCACCGGCGACAGGCCCGTTATCTTATCTACGTCAGGCCGGTCAAGGTCGCCCATAAACTGCCGCGCGTAAGCCGCAAAGCTTTCCATATAGCGCCGTTGCCCCTCAGCAAAAATGGTGTCGAATGCCAGCGATGACTTACCGCTCCCGCTAATGCCTGTAATAACAACTAATTTATTTTTAGGAATGCTTACATCTATATTTTTCAGGTTGTGCACCCGGGCACCCATCACTTCTATGTTTCCATGTTCTGGTTTTGGCTGTATTAATTCCATACTCATCTAATACGCAATTTACGTATCAATTCCTGTTTCTATTTTATGGCAGAATAGTTTATGTCTATAAGTAAAGGTTGCCGGTAGTCTATTAACTTATCAATCTTAAGCCTTCGATTTATCTGTTTTTCAGAAGTTGATGATGCAGGGATGCCAGGGCTGGGATCGCACTATCCGCATATATTTTTGGAGCTTATTTCGCCTACGTTTTTAAGGCGCTAGCCGACTCTTATCCCAGTTCCCCGCTGCATTTTTTGTAAATAGGATGCGGTCATGCATCCGGCTGGCGCGGCCCTGCCAGAATTCTATATGATGAGGTACAACCCGGTAGCCTCCCCAGTGAGGAGGGCGAGGGATGTCAACGTTTGAGAATTCCTCTTCATACCTGGCGTAGTTACGGTCAAGAATACTTCTGTCAGCGATCTCACGGCTTTGTGGAGAAGCCCAGGCCCCAATACGGCTGCCTTCAGGCCTGGATTTGAAATAATTATCGCTCTCTTCCGTGCTTATTTTTTCTATAGAACCTTCTATGCGCACTTGCCTTTCCAGTTCCTTCCAGAAGAAAAGGAGGGCTGCCCGGGGGGTGGCTCCGATTTCATGGCCTTTAGCGCTGTCGTAATTAGTAAAGAATACAAAGCCTTGTTGGTCCAGGCCTTTCAGCAATACTATACGCGCATGGGGTTGGGACTTTGCATCCACAGTAGCCAGGGTCATCGCATTTATTTCTGTGATCTGCGCTGTTTCCCCTTCTTTGAACCAGGTACGGAAAAATGCTATAGGATCATTACCTGTAATATCCTCATCAAGCGCCGAAAGCCTGTAATCCTTACGAATGTCAGTAATATGGAGCATTTGACCGGGCAAATTCTTTGTTCTATTTTCTGTCGTGAGAATCGAGGTATTTTACCATTACATAGATGATCTCTATAATCATCAGCAGGAAAAATACCCACATAAGGGTGGGCCCAACGTTTTTATTAACTGCATCGTAAAATGCACTAAGTATTAAATGATTCATGCGCTGTTGATTTGCGCTGCAAGATAGGTAATTTGTTGAGAACGTTAAAATGCTAAAAAAGTCAAATGGTTAATAAGTCAAAGACTAAAGAGGCACTTTGGTTAAAGAGGCAACTTCTCCCTGATTGAATTTCTTAAAAAAATATTTCATTTTAAATAATGTAGCAAAAGATAGTCCCGATAACTATTGGGATTTGGGGGTTGATTTAATTGTATTTAATTTCAAATCTAAATTAGGGGACTGATGCTGCTTCGGCACATACCATTTCTAAAGGCTGTATTCTTATATTCTTTTACGGCCTTTGGCGGGCCGCAGGGGCATATGGGCATGATGGTGAAAACTTTTGTGCAGAAAAGGAAGGACCTTACAGAAGATGAATTGCTGGAATACAATGCTTTTTGCGCCATGCTGCCGGGGCCTACCTCGTCGCAAACGGTTACGCTCATTGCAATGAAGCGGGGCGGGGTACCGCTGGCTATACTTACCCTGCTGCTTTGGATGTTTCCAGCCGCGCTGATCATGGGCGCGTTCTCCTTTCTTATTTTTTACTTCGATATGGGAGTGGCCAGTGCCAATAAAAAAATACCTCTTAATTTATTTTCCTATATACAGCCGATGTCTGTGGGATTTGTATTTTATGCGGCCGCCAGAATGATGCAGTCCAGCATAAAGTATATAGCTACTGCGAGCATCATGGTAGGCAGCCTGGTTGCTACATTGTTCATTCATTCGCCTTGGGTATTCCCCGGAGTACTATTAGTATCAGGCACCATAAGTAATTTTAGTAACAACCGTATCCCAGGCACGCAGCATAAGCCTAAAAAGATCAACTGGATGAATTTATGGCTCTTTGTGGTGCTTTTTATTGTTGCGGTTGTTTTAAGTGAAATGGCGCGCAACCCTTTGTGGACACATGGGCGTATCTTTCACCTGTTTGAGAATTTCTACCGTTTCGGGGCAATCGTTTTTGGGGGTGGCCAGGCGCTTTTGCCTATGATGCTTTACCAGTTTGCCAACAAAAGCAGGATGCAATCCTACTTTCTTAATCCCAAAGAATTGCTTACCGGGTTCGGAATGGTGCAGGCTGTGCCGGGACCGGTGTTTTCCATTTGCTCATTTGTCGGAGGGGTTGCGATGAGCCAGTATGGGCCGGTTTGGCAAATAGTAGGCTGCATCGTATGCACCCTGGCAGTTTTTCTGCCGAGTACATTATTATTGTTCTTCCTTTTCCCGGTTTATGAAAACTTAAAGCATCATGTCATTATTTTTCGCGCGCTGGAAGGCATCAATTCAGCAATTGTGGGTATTATTTGGGCATCAGGCATGGTGCTGTTCCAATCGATAGCCTTCGATAAATCTCTTTCTTTTGAATGGAGTAACCTGGTAGTTGTCATTATTACTTTTTGCCTGCTCTATTTTACGAGAATACCAGCGCCGCTCATTGTATTAGGCTGGCTACTACTTGGTTGGACGCTTCAGTGAAAAAAATTCCCTCAATCCAGATGATCCCCTGGCAAGTTTTTCAATGAACAGATAATAATTGCCGTTTGGGCGGACTTAGCTTTGGCTGGAGACAAATTTTTTTTATCAGCAAAAAATATATCTATATCTTTACAAAGAAATGTTGTAGAATACTCGTCTATTATAGTATGAGTATTTTTTAATGACTACGATTATCCTCATGTTATGAAAAAAATAATATTTTTTTTCAGTGGATTAGCGTGTTGCCTGCAACTGGCGGCGCAACAACAAATAATGGGAAGTAGCCGGCCTGTTAAGCTAAGCGATGTCATAGCACTCTACAAGCAGACGCATCCTGATTATGGCAAAGCAGATAATACGGTGAAAATTCTTTTGCCAGGTTTGTCTTTAGAAAACCAAGAAAAAGATTACCAATTCAATCGCTGGTTGTGGTATTGGAGGCAGCATACCGATGGTAATGGCTACCTGGTGTCAGTGGCCAAAACATGGCAGGAATGGGAGAAAGCAAAACAACAAGCTAAACATATAGCAGCGAGGACCACAGGGGTTCCGGCGGCCTGGACTTTTGTGGGGCCTGATTCTACTGGGCCCATTCCGGGAGGGGTTGGCAGGATTAATGTCGTTGCTTTTCACCCCACTGATTCTAATATACTTTGGGTAGGTACGCCGGGAGGGGGCGCCTGGAAGACCACCAACAATGGTGCTACCTGGACTGCCATGACCGACCAATTGCCGTTATTAAGTATTTCTGATATTGTATTTAACCCCCTCAATCCTAATACTGTTTATTTATGCACAGGCGACAGAGATGCGGGCGATTATTCAGGTATTGGGGTACTTAAATCGTATGACGGCGGGGTTACGTGGCATACCACCGGGATGATGTGGACTCCGTCGGAATACAATGTGGCGAATTCAATGGTGATTAATCCGTTAGATACCAATTCTATCGTTTTGGCAACCACCGCCGGGATGTATCGTTCCTATGATGGGGGCGCGACTTTCCTTCCAGTGGCAGGGTCTGACTTTAAACAAGTGCTTTATTGTCCATCCGATACAAACATTGTTTATGCGACCAGTTACATAAATTATGGTACCAGTCCGGTCACATGCGCCCAGATATGGCGTTCCACGAATGGAGGAAACACATGGACACGGCAAACCACCTATACCTCCACTGACAGGATAACCCTTGCTGTGACGCCCGCTGCACCAAATATAGTATTGGGAGTTGGTTCAACTTATGACCCAACCGGTACTAATTCCGACGGGCTCGATGGCATATACAAATCTTCGGATACCGGAAATACATTTACGGAAATATACAGAGGGGGTTGTAGCGGCAACCTATTGACGTGGGATGCCGGCGGTGGAGGTTGCGGGGGGCAAGGCTGGTACACCTTACCGCTTTCTATTAGTCCAATTGATTCAAATATTGTATTCACCGGAGGCGTTAATACCTGGGGCTCATCCGATGGGGGCCATAGCTGGACTATAGTTAACGGGGAGGATATAAGTATTCCTTTAGGGGCTACCATACATGTCGACAAGCATTTTATGGCGTTCAACCCAATATCGCCAACTCACTTTTATGAAACCAATGATGGAAGTATTTTTTCATCGTACACGCCTTCCCTTGGCGGCACATGGAACAATATAACCAATAAAATGGGCATACAGGAGATATACAGAACCGGAGTTAGTAATATTGCCAGCTTTGAAATAGTTGGGGCGCAGGATAACGGTTCTAATATCATACTGCCGGGTGACGTAAATAATTTTGCCTATGGCGGAGATGGGATGGAATGTTTGCTTGACTACGCTGACAGTACAGTTGCCTATGCATCATATGAAGAAGGGCACATTGCTATGCTGGATCCGACCAACGCGTTCCCGGCCGCTACATCTGCAGATATTTCAGCGAATATATTGGGTGGAAGCATAGAGGGAACGGGCAACTGGATTACTCCTTTCACATTGGAACCAACGTGCCATACCTGCATACTTGCGGGCTACAATGCCATATATTTAAGCACGGACCAGGGTAATACATGGACAAATTTTTCGGAAGAATTGACCACTAATACTTTGTATAGGGTTGTAACAACTCTGGCAGACTCAAATACCGTTTTTGCCACTGAAGCCTATAGCCAGCAAATTTATTACACGCATGACGGCGGAGCCACCTGGACAAATCTTACAGCGCCTTATGGCGGAGGCCAGCAAATCTCTGATATAAAAATAGACCCAAGAGATAAGAATCATATCTGGATTACATACCCGGGATATGGCAGCCCGGAAGTGGTACAATGGACTTCGACAACAGGGTTTCGGACGATGAGTACAGGCCTGCCTGACGTGCCCGTGATGTGTTTTGCTATAGACTACCTGAGCAGGGATATGTATGTCGGCACAGAAATTGGCGTATACTATCGCGACAGCACAATGACTAACTGGGAACCCTATACGACCGGTATGCCGAGTGTTGAGGTTACCGATCTGGAAATAAACTATGCTACTAATGAACTTTGGGCGGCCACATATGGAAGAAGCCTGTGGAAATCGCCAAAGCATACTACCACTATACTGCCAACTCCATCTTCTGTAATGACCATTGTGCCGTTTGCACCAGATGTCATCACCATTAGTCCAAATCCAAACCATGGGAATTTTACCGTAACTGTAAAGAACAGTACCGGCAACGATGTAACCATGCGTCTGATAGCCGGTGATGGGAAGACGGTATGGCAGGGCAATGGCACGATCCAGGGAAATAAGCTGGATGTCAATATGGGAGCGGTGGTTCCAGGCAATTATATTTTTGAATTGGCATCTGGCAATATTATTGACGGAAGGCAAAATGTAGTGATTTATTAGTAAGGAATGGTTAGTTTTAAAGGGTTTTCAGAATATTTAGTTATGAAGAAATTATTATTATTATGTGGGGCGGCAATGTGTTGTATGAGGCTTGGGGCGCAGCAAGCGATACCGGTAAATAACGCGCCGGTAAAACTCAGTGATGTAGTAGCCAAGTATAAGCAGTTGCATCCTGATTACGGCAGAACAGATAATACCGTGAAAATGCTTTTGCCGGGCTTATCTTTAGAAAGGCGCGAAAAAGATTATCTGTTCAATCGCTGGTTGTGGTATTGGCAGCAGCATACTGATGGTAATGGTTACCTGGTGTCGGCAGCCAAAACATGGCAGGAATGGGAGAAAGCGAAACAACAGGCTAAACATGTGGCAGCCAGGACCACAGGTGTTGCGGCGGCCTGGACCTTCGTGGGGCCGGATTCTTCCGAGGCGTTTGGAGAAGGCGTTGGGCGTATTAATACAGTGGCATTTCACCCTACAGACGTAAATACATTTTGGGTGGGTACCCCAGGCGGAGGCGCCTGGAAAACAACAAATAGCGGCGGTAGTTGGGTTTCTATGACCGACCAATTGCCGTTACTAAGTATTTCTGACATAGTTTTTAACCCGCTCAATCCTAATACTGTTTATCTATGTACGGGCGACAGGGATGCAGGTGATTACTCCGGCGTGGGGGTACTTAAATCATATGATGGCGGACTTACCTGGCATACCACCGGGATGACTTGGACTCCCTCCGAATATAATGTAGCCAACTCAATGGTGATTAATCCCTTGGATACCAACTCACTTATTTTAGCAACCACATCCGGGATGTACCGTTCCTATGATGGAGGCGCAACTTTTACCCTGGTGGCACCGGCAAACTTTAAACAAGTGCTC